>Ga0206678_10000882_pt1 | contig 19107 bp, 12 predicted proteins | sample M180m12015metaG_FD_155453 | JGI IMG/M metagenome (GOLD analysis project Ga0206678, IMG submission 155453) | Ammonia-oxidizing marine archaeal communities from Monterey Bay, California, United States - M1 80m 12015 | ecosystem: Environmental > Aquatic > Marine > Intertidal zone | place: USA... | reverse complement strand
GAACCGTTTGGTTCCTTTTTAAAAATTATTTCTTAATACTAAATATGTATCGATCGTTCTGAGATCCTACATCATCAATAACTTGATCTATCCTTATGACTATATAAGTTTCATTAATCAAAGTAATGATGATATCTGAAGGTTGTATGTTTTCAACAAATTCCTTTAGATTACTTGCGTTATAAGCATTCTCTAGATCATTAGAAGTTACATTTGCATAATCTAAACTATTGAATTTAGTAAAAGATAAACCAGACAATGAAATCCATTTTCTAGATAAGACATCTGAAATACTATCTGTATTATCTGAAATATTAGAGGAAGAATCAGAATTAAACATTGGAATACCTTCATATAAATTATACGCATTAAATTCAGTAGAATTTGATGAATACATTGTATGTCCAGATGTTTCAGTTAGATAAGCAGTTTCAGAAACAAGGGAAAAAACTTTTGCTCTTTCATTAATATCTCCATTAGTATTACTACAATAAAATATTAATTTAACTTCTGAAGTATCTAATGAACTAATATCAGGGCATGTATAATTATATAGCTCTGTTTTTTCTAGTCCCGAGATTTGTTTATGGTACATAGTATCAATAATTGAATTATTAACTATTTGAACTATTATAAGTTCAGACAATTCAATATTTGAAGATACATTTATTGAAAAATCAATAATTTCTCCACTATTCCTTATCTCATATTGTTCTGTTGGAGTAAAGGAAATATTAATAAAATCCGGCACTTCTTTCTTGCAAGATGAAAAAACAATAAAAAAACAGAGAATTAAAAATACTCTATTTACCAGCATATTTATATTTATATGCTTTAACAGTAGCCGATTTTCTAATTTTTCTTCCTAGGAACATTCTATGGGTTTCAATATTTGTTGTAGTAATTTCAATGTAATCAGCATTTGGATATTCAAGATAAGCTTTATATAAGGCTCTTTTCATATTAGGCTCAAAAATTGACCAAATATTTCCAATTACAGAAGTTGGTATCTCTACATAATGTTTTTCACTATTATCTGGTCTTTCTCCATTTATTGAAATTACTCGAGTACCTACAAATAAATACCTACTATATTCATATGAAATCTCAGTCTCACCTAAATATTGAACATCATCTAACTTAAGTTCAACATAAGACCTAGACCTTAAAGAATCTCTAAAATTATGAGAATTAGTAACAGCACAAGAAGACAAGATAAAAGTAAGGACTATTAATTTTAATATATTTCTCATAATCTTATTGCTTTAAATAGTAAGTAAATGTAAGTCTAATAAGTGGTTTAATGTCAAATCTTCTAGCTTTAAGTTCAGTAAACTGCTGACTATTAGAGACATCATTTGCTGAAACATCTTCAAAATCATCTACTAAAGAAGTGTAATAAGTTCCTGAATTAGCAGTTCCTCCTTGAACTTCATCCCAGTCATACTTATATTTGTTAGCTCCATAATTTTTTGCACTAAAACCTGTTTCAAAACCTAATGCTAGAGGTAAGTCAGCAATAAAGAAATTAGAACCTATTACTGTTTCTAAGCCATATGTAAAACCAAAATTTGATCCCTCATCATTCCTATAATCTCCACCATCATATGATATGTTGTTAACTCTTACTGATCTTTCATACCCAATATTTCCGTTTAGCCCAATATAAGCGTCAATAATATTTGATAAATCAAAGTGCTTCTCCGTTCCTAAAGCTAGATCCCAACTTGCATCAGTCTCAACATGTTTATATTCGGTCATAAAACCATCAAGTTTACCGTCAATAGATCTTCTTTTTTTCCAAACCTGAATACCAGCTTTTAAAACTAGTTTATCTGTTTTGTAATACTTTACATTAATTAATGGAATACCTGATTCTTGCCAAGTAGTTTCCGAAAGTTCCTGCAATTGTTGCCAAGTCGATCCAAAAAAGAAACCAAAGTTTCCAGCTACTGGTCTTGCTCCAAGCAGATAAGTTGATTCATCATTAACTCTATCTGAAATCTGAGAGAATGAAACAGTAGTCGACATAGCAACTACCGTTAAAATTGTAAATAGTTTTTTCATATTTATTTTGTTTTAGATAATGCCTACTCTAAAATGGTTTTCAGCTTCCCCAATAATTATTGCAATACTAAGAAAAATATTTTAAATGAACCTCAGTATATTTACTGATAAAGTATAACTACAGAAAACACTAGTAAACAATTTAAAAATCAGTGAATTATCTACAAATATTAGGATTTTATATCGAAATTTTGTTGTTTTTATATTTTATACAAAGTGTATTTATTAATCAATTGAAGAACAAATAAACTAATGAGTATTTTTTATAAGTATCATCAAGTTTTATTTACTAAGATTATCTATTTTTGCAGCAAAATGAAAACTCAAAAAAACAAACAATGGCTGAATCTTATGAAAACCAACTAAACAGTTGGGTAAACAAAGAGAAATCAGGAGTTAACCTACTTAATTCTGTAGGAACTTTAATGTACGATAAAGGAATTGAATTGATTCTTTTTAGAAATCAACTTTTAGAAATTGGTGTTTCTGAGTTAATGAACTACATCTCCTACGCTAATAAAGTTGTAGGTAGAGAAAACAATGTTGAAGTTGCTGCTCTTTTAGCAAGTGAAATGCTTAATATGGATTTAGCACCTTCAAAAATTGATATTGGCCTATTAACAGCCGAGTACATTGAAAGCAATGCAACTGATGCAAATGTTTTTTTATCAGATAAATTAAGTCATATAATTGGGAAATCAGCTTCAGCTAACAAAGCAAAAGATGTTATCCTTTATGGATTTGGAAGAATTGGAAGGTTAGCAGCTCGTGAGCTAATAAAACAAGCAGGAAAAGGACAACAATTAAGATTAAAAGCAATAGTTGTAAGAAGACTAACTGATGCTCAAATAGTAAAAAGAGCAGACCTACTAAGAACTGATTCTGTACATGGTGCTTTTAAAGGAGTGGTTGATGTTGATTTAGCAAACCAATCAATTATTGTAAACGGACAAGCTATTAAATTTATTGATGGCGGAAACCCTGAGGATATTGATTATACTATACACGGAATAAATGATGCACTTTTAATTGACAATACTGGTGCTTTTACTGATAAAGAAGCACTATCAAGACATTTACAATCTAAAGGAGTTAGCAAAGTTCTATTAACTGCACCTGGAAAAGGAATTCCAAATATTGTTTACGGAATTAATTCAAGTGAACTTGATATTGATGATAATGATATTTTCTCAGCAGCATCTTGTACAACTAACTGTATTGCTCCTATTTTACATATAGTAGAGAATAAATATAATGTTCTAAAAGGTCATTTAGAAACGGTTCATTCTTACACAAATGATCAGAATTTATTGGACAATATGCACAAGAAACCAAGAAGAGGTCGTTCAGCTGCAATTAATATGGTAATTACTTCAACTGGTGCTGGAAAAGCAGTTACTAAAGTAATTCCTTCTTTGGAAGGAAAATTATCTGCAAATGCAGTTCGTGTTCCTACACCAAATGTTTCATTAGCTATTTTAAAATTAACTCTTGATAAAGAGACTTCTGTTGCTGATATGAATGCAACTATGAGAGATGCAGCATTAAAAGGAAACTTAGTTAACCAAATTAACTATCAAGTTGATCCTGATTTAGTTTCTACTGATATTATAGGAAATACTTGTTGTTCAATTTATGATAGTAATGCAACTATATGTACTGAAGAAGGAAAAGATGTAGTTCTTTACATTTGGTATGACAATGAGTTTGGATACACTAAACAAGTAATCAGGTTAGCAAAACTTATTGCTAAAGTTAGAAGATTAACTTACTACTAAATAGAAAAAAGTTATGAAGTTAAACAACAAAGCATTTTTAGTTTACAAACTTTTTAACTCGTCATTTACAGGACTATCGATTGGTATCTTAATTACAATTTACCAACCTTTAGATCTTTCAATTCACTCCATAGGAGGAATGGTTTTAGCTGGAGGAATGCTAGTAATTGCAAAATTTTATGACAAACTCCTTAATATTAAAAGTTTCTTTCAGATTTCCTTATTAGTTGAGGTAGTGATGCTTTTAACAATCATAACTTTTTTACTTTTACAATACTCCCTAACCTCTGCCCTTTTAATCTATATGGGATATCAACTGACTTTTATTTTTGGGGGGTATTTAGTAAGAGCAGAAACGTTAGTTGCCAAAGATAAAGAGTTACTTGGAAAGATTGATGTAAATAAACAGATCGGTTATTTAGTAGGTTTAGGAGCTTCTTATCTTTTCTATAAAGCTTTAGAATATGGTTTTGAAATAACTGATTCTAAAATTCAAATTGGCATATTACATTACTTTCTTATTTCATTACAAGCATTAATTATTTTGCTTTTGATTGCTAGTTTTACTAGAGAATAAGATGTCAACCTTCAAGTTTAAACAGTTTGAAATAGCACAAGATAAATGCGCCATGAAAGTTGGGACAGATGGAGTTCTTATTGGCGCTTGGACTGCCTGTAATAAGGCAACTAACATTTTAGATATTGGTTGTGGAACTGGTTTAATTTCACTAATGTTAGCACAAAGAAATGATGCGGCAGTTATTACTGGAATAGAAATTGAGGAAAACGCATTTTTGCAATCTCAAGACAATTTCAATAATTCAAAGTGGAGTCAAAGATTGTCAATTATTCATACTTCATTACAAGTTTATCAATCAAATACAAAATTTGATTTAATTGTAAGCAATCCTCCATTTTTTAGTAGCTCTACCAAATCTGTAGATTCAGAAAGAAATCTTGCTAGGAATACTCACACTCTACCTTTTAAATACTTAATTGAAAAATCAAAAGCACTACTGGATAAAAATGGTAAGTTTATTGTAATCATACCTTTTGACATCAAAACTAAATTCTGTGATTTTGCAAATAACAATAATTTATTTCTGAATAAAATTTGCTTTATAAAAGGAAATATTTCTTCTCCAATAAAAAGAATAATGATGGAGTTTTCTTTTGCAAAATCAGAACTAATTAAGCAAGAACTAACTATTGAAATTGACAGGCATCAATACACAAAGGAGTACATCAGTCTTTGTAAGGATTTCTATTTAAAGATGTAAATCTCAATCAAACTCACCCTCTAATTTAGCTTGAATAATAATATGTTCTATTAGCATATCCTCTCTGATATTTACAGGATCATATTCTGTTTTTAAATTGTTATTCCACAGCTTAGCCATAGTTTGCCAAAAGAATGCGTTAAACCTGCCTCTATAAGATTTAACTATCTCATAGGAAGTTGTTTTTGTTTCTCTATAAATTAGTTTTACTAAAATTTTCCCCTCAGTCATTGTTAGGTTTTTAAGCCTATCCGTATATTCCTCTTTCACCCATTTAGCAACTTCCTTAGTATATCGTTTTTTATGTCTTCTTTTGGGAATAGTATCTAATCCTAGATGAATAGAGTTTAATTTTTCTTTAGCTAAAACTGCATAAGGATACACTTTTAAAACTCTTCTTTTAAGAATGAGATATTGGCTTTTTTCCTTTATGTTTTTAAATTCTAAAATTTTAACTTCAGATATATCAGAGATGAATATGGTATCATCATTAATAATTTCAAAATCAGCAACTATTACTTTTTCCTGACCTAGGACAACTAACGAAAGAAATGGCAAAATAAAAATCAAGAAAAATCTCATGCAACAAATATATACAGAAAAGCCATTTATTATAACTAATATGTAATTTTGTCCTGATGATAAAAAACTTACAACTTCAAGTATTGCCAGAGGTAGCTGCTAAATCTGAGTTATTACTAAAAATAGTATCAGAAAAAACAAACACTAGAAAATCAGATATTAGGCATATTGAGATATTAAAACGATCAATTGATGCAAGGCAAAAAATTACAAAAATTAACTTAAGAATTGATGTGTATATAAATGAAAACTACACCTCTAAGAAAGAGTTAAAATTAGATTACAAAGATGTAAGGAATTCTGAAAGTGTAATTATTGTAGGTGCAGGTCCTGCTGGACTTTTTGCAGCTTTAAAACTCTTGGAAAAAGGAAAGAAACCAATAATAATTGAAAGAGGAAAAGATGTAAAAAGTAGAAGATTAGACTTAGCAAAACTTACAAAAGAACATTTAGTGAATGAAGACTCGAACTATTGTTTTGGTGAAGGTGGTGCAGGAACTTTCTCAGATGGAAAACTTTATACAAGAAGTAAAAAAAGAGGAGATGTAAATAAAGTATTAGATGTATTGATTAATCATGGTGCTGATGCAGACATTAGAGTAAATGCACATCCACATATTGGAACAAACAAACTTCCTAAAATAATTCAGTCAATTAGGGAAACAATAATTGAACATGGAGGGGAAGTTTTATTCAATTCAAGAGTTACTGATATTAGTATAAAAAACAATAAGGTTGATGGAGTAGTTCTTCAAAATGGAGTTTTGATAAATGCAGCTAAAATAATCTTAGCAACTGGGCATTCTGCCCGTGATATTTTTGAGCTATTACATAAAAAAGAAATAGAAATTGAAGCAAAAGCATTTGCACTTGGTGTAAGAGTTGAACATTCTCAAGAATTAATTGACCAAATACAATACAAATGCAAAACAAGAGGAGAGTTTTTACCTCCTGCTCCCTATTCTATTGTAAAGCAAGTAAATGGTAGAGGTGTTTATTCTTTTTGTATGTGTCCTGGAGGAATTATTGCACCTTGTGCAACTAGCCCAGGTGAAGTTGTTACAAATGGTTGGTCACCATCAAGAAGGGATTACGAGACATCAAATTCTGGAATTGTTGTAGAGCTAAAAGTAGAAGATTTTGCAAAATATGCTGATAAAGGCGCACTTGCAGGAATGTATTTTCAGAAAGAAATAGAACAAACAGCATGGAAACTTGCAGGAGAAACTCAGAAAGTTCCAGCTCAAAGATTAGTTGATTTTACAACTGATAAACTTTCAACTGATATTCCAGAAACATCTTACTTTCCTGGAACAACATCTACTAAACTTAGTAGTGTATTACCTGAGTTTATTAATTCTAACATACAAGAGGGATTCAAGCAGTTCGGTAAACAAATGAATGGATATCTAACTAATGAAGCAGTAGTGCATGCTCCAGAAAGTAGAACATCCTCCCCTGTTCGTATTCCTAGAGATAGAGATACACTTGAACACCCACAAATAAAAGGACTATATCCTTGTGGTGAAGGTGCTGGTTATGCAGGAGGAATTATTTCAGCAGCTATTGATGGAGCGAAATGTGCTGATGAATGTTAAAATAATTTTACTTAGTGTTAGAAAATGAGCAAACTAGTTTATACATTGCTTTTTATTTGTTGTGCCTAGTATTAAAGCACAGAAAAGAGTAACCTATCCACCAATCTAATATAAATACTTCAATAGAAATATGTTTACTCAATTTATCTTAAAATTAACTTACGGTTAACAATACTTTTCTCTGATTCAATTTCAACAAAATATATTCCTTTAGAAAAAGAAGATAAATCTATCTTTAAATTAGTTTTACTATCAGTCTTTGCAACCATTTTTTCAGCTAGAATTTCACCCAGCACATTGAATAACTTAACTTTTGTAGCTTTATTAAAATTAACAAATTCTATATTTACAATTCCAGTTGTAGGATTTGGAAACAAAACAAAACTATCTTCTAACTCATCATTAATAGAAGTGTGAGAAACTGAATAATAAACTGTATCACTGATGCAATTATTTACATCAGTAACTATGAGCCAATAATCCAGAGTTCCACTAATAGATATTGATGAAGTTATCTCTCCTGTACTCCATAAATAACTCAATGGATTTCCTAATTGAACATCAGCTTGTAAAGTATTATTAAGCTGAATTATTTCTGATTCAATATATGAAATAGTAATTTCAGTTGCAACTATACTATCACACCCATTTATTGCATCAATTGTATCAACATAGTTACCATCTGTATTATAAGTATTTGATCCAATTGTATAACTTTCACCTTCACACAGGTTAATAGTCTGGCTACTATATAAATTTGGAAAAACAGTTAGATTTGTATTTACAATACTATCACAACCATTAATCGTTTGTAATATATCAACATAAGATCCTGGATAATAATATGTATTTCCATCAACAATTATACTATCTCCATTACAAATAGATAAGCTTTGATTAGTATTTGATAAATAGTCAATCGTTAAGTTTAGTGTTTCAGTATATGTACATCCTGCTGCATTTGTGCTAATATCAGTATAAGTGCCACTTGTAGTATACGTTTGATTGTTTACTAGCCAAGTATATGAACCGCAAGCAGTTATTGAACTAGTATTTGATGAATTATTATCAATTGTTAAGTTTAATGTTTCAGTATGAGTACATCCTGCTGAATTTGTACTAACATCACTATAAGTACCACTAGAGCTGTAAGTTTGATTATTGATACTCCAAGTGTAAGAATCACAAGCAGTTATTGAGCTAGTGTTTGATGAATTATTATTAATTGTAGCAATCACTTCTGCTACATTGGAAATGCATGATTCTTTTTTTACCTCCCAATCATAAAAGAAATAAAAATAACCTGCAGGCGCATTAGTTCCTGTAATTGAAACTATATCACTAATACTATAAGGGAAAATTGCGCCAGAGCTTGTTCTATACATATCATTATTTGATCCTGCTAATCCTAATTGCATATTATTTTGAACTGGTAAATCAAAGTTTACATAAATTCTGATTCCATTTGGTGAAACTGGAATAAATACGGTTGTGTCTTCAATAATAGCATTTGAACTATTCCTAAGCTCAATAGTTCTATATGCATCCGAATCAGCATAAACTAACACTGAAACCAATTTTGAAGATGTGTAATTATCAAAAATCAGATACTTACTACCTTGAAAATAACTTCCTACCCCAATTGTATTATCATTAGGGCCACCATAAATAGTATTAAATTCATACACTGACTGAGCAAAGTAAGAAGTTGTAGTATTTATAATAGGAGTGGTAAAAGTATTACCAGTCCCAATTAAATTTTGTAAACTATTATCATCATACCAAGAAATAATACCAGCAGATGAAATTGCTCCTAATGTTAAAGAAGTATCTATACAAGAGGATGCGCTTGTAGTTTGTAAATTTACATCAATAATGCTAATAGCATTAATATTAGAAATAGTATCAGAACCAAACTGATTAGATGCTATTAACACTACATCATAAACTCCACTTGAAAGATAATTATGTGTTGGATTTTGCAAATTTGAATTTGAACCATCACCAAAATCCCACAACCAAGAAGTAGGTCCATTTGTCGATAAATCTGTAAATGAGATTTGCGAATTACAACTTACACTATCGCTTACTAAAAACGAACTAACTGGAGGTGCTGTTGGGAAGGTACAATTCCAATCAACCTCAAATCCAGTGCCATTCACAGCTTGATCAGAGTGTAATAAAATCGTAATCGCTCCACCACTAGATATTATCGTTCCAGGACTACCGGTTAAAGCATTACAAAATTGTCCTAAAGATGGTGCTGTTGTATCATTACCATCAAAAATTTCTAAATAATCCCAATTACAATACGAATAACCATTACTTGGTGCCTCTATATCAAATGAGTTGAAATTTAAAGTAATTTGATTACTACCAGGAGGAGCAATAGTTACCCAACAATCATTCTGATCATAGTAATTTCCATTAGGTCCTCCAACATCAAACAAAGTACCATTACAAATTGTTAATGTATTTCCAGCCCCAGAAACAGGAAGAGTAAAAATACAAGGGTTATTTGGGTCAATACTTATAATTTGTTGCTTTATAATACTATCAATCCCTAAAGGTCCTGTAGCAACTAATTTAACCGTATAAGTTCCAAATGAATTGTAGGTATGTGTTGGGTTTGTAGAAGTGGAAGTATTTCCATCACCAAAATCCCAATAATAAGAGTTTGAATAATAAGAGTTATTTAAGAAACTAACATCAGCAGGTACATTACAAAAAATTGAATCATTGTATGAAAAATTAGCAGTTGGTGGTGAGGTGATTTGCAAATCTATACTCCACAATCCTCTCCCGTAAGTTGCTGCAAATAATGTATTTGATTGGTATTGAATTTCTAACTCTGTTACAATTACATTTGGCAGACTATTATTGTTAAATACATTCCAATCATTAAGTGTAGAATCAGATGTAAAAACACCCAAGTCAGTTCCTATATAAATAGTCTCTAAATTATTAGTTTTATCAAGCTCAATACAATTAACAGGTATATTTGGCAAAGTACCAGAAATATTAACCCAACTATTTCCTCCATTAGTTGATTTATAAACTTTTTCTCCTGAGGTATATCCTGAAAAAGTAACCCATACCTTATTTTCATCAGTAGGATGAACAATTACATAGCTGATATATTTATAAGGTAAATTATTATTTATTTGGGTCCAACTCCCACCTCCGTTAGTTGTTTTAAAAATATTTGCATCATCAGTAAAATAGATTACATCAGGGTTTGATTTAGATACATCAATTTCATTTATCTTTCCTCCATTTGTTTCTCCATTTGTTATTGTATTCCAATTTGATCCACCATTAGTAGTTTTATACAACTCATCATAACCTGCATAAATAATTTCTGGGTTATTTTTATCTAGAATATATGGTGTTTCCCAACTTCCATTATTTGATGGAGCAATTGATGAGAAACTATTTCCTCCATTTGTTGATTTACGAATAGCTCCATAATAAACCTCACCATACATGATATTTGAATTCGTATAATCAATAATACATTCCATTCCATCACCTCCAATTACAGCATCCCAATTTAGGTTTGTTTTAAGAAATGTTCCGTTATCCTGGGCTCCTGTAATTACTTTATTTTGTACAGATTGAGAAACTCCCAAGCTATAGAATTGAGAAATATGTAAACCATCTGAAATGTCAGTCCAATTCACCTCATCAGTTGAGTAATAAAGTCCACCATCATTTCCTGAATAAATATTCCCATTTAAAGGATTATATTTTATCATATGTTCATCTGCATGCATATAATCAGCACCTCCACTTCCTGTCCAATGGGTATTAAGGCTCCAATTCACACCTCCATCAATTGATTTCCATGTATTAACTCCACCAACAAAAAGAATGTTTTCATCATTAGGTGAAACCGCAAATGCTAAATCATACCAAGCTTGTCCATCAGAATCAGAACCAGTAGAGGACCAACCTAAAAGGTTTGGGCTATTTGCTTGCTGAGTCCAAGTTACTCCTTCATCAGAGGATTTATAAACTCCATAAAAACCATTATTATTACCACCAAACATTGCATATACAACTTGAGGGTTATCAGGAGTAACGGCTACACACGCCCTAACCACATCATTTGTAGGAGGAAGTCCGTTACCAGACTGACTCCAAGTAATACCATTATCAATAGATTTATAAATTGAAGTAGACCCCTTTGAAGCACCATAAATTATAGATGAACTAGTTGTATGAAACTCAATATCTGTCATATTAATACCAGAATATGTATTTACAAATGTTGCTCCCGCATCAACTGACCTATAAATTCCATTACTAGTAGATACAATAATAACGCTAGTATTATTTGGGTCAATCAAGACTCTATTTCCTTTGTAATATGAGGTAATATTAAATGATAATCCAGTTGTATTAAAAGTACTACCTCCATCAACTGACTTCATTAAACCAAAAGAATAAGTATCTCCCCCATCTCTATCGCCAGTAATGATATAAATTTCATCAGGATTAGAAGGGTTAATTGCTATATCAGAAACACCTAGATTGGTTAAAAAATCAGTTGTTGTAGCCCAAGTTTGCCCTCCATTATCAGATTTCCAAAAACCACCTGCAGGAGCACCCACATATATTTTATTGGCATCTGTAGGGTGAAAAGTAATAGTATTTACCCTACCTATTCCTCTTTTAGTTCCATTGGATTGCAAAGGAACATTGTCAGGCCCTACTTGAGTCCAAATATTAGGTGGTAACATTAAAAACTGATTGTTTGCTTGTACTAAGTTTTTATACTCCTGTGCTAAAATTTCAGGATGTTGCACTCCATCAGGAAATACTCTTGGTTTTATAAAATTCTCCCATCTTTTAAACTGTTTCCAGCCCTTTCCTTTTTCTATAGTTTTATTCTCCCAGAAATCTTCAAATTCTTTTTGAGTATCATAAAAATTATTAGATGGGTCTTGCATTTTATCTATCCAGCTTTGAGAGAAAACAAAAGAAGGTATAAGAAGTAAAAGAAGTAACTTTTTCATTTTTAGGATTTATTTAGTAACAACTATTTTTTCTATCGTACCATCACTATAAATATAAAGCAAAGTAGTTTTAGCTACCACCTCATCAACATTAACCTCTCTACCCAATAAATCAGTTATTTTCACTAACTCAGGTTTTATTGCATTTGCATTATTAATTGATGTTGTGCTAGTAGTAACTTCATAAAGCATTAAATCATCAACTGCAGCTTCAATCAAACTTCCTCCATCAAGGTTTTGACCCAAATGCAAACTATCAGAAGCAATGAATTTTAACTGAACATTATTTGTCAGATTTACATAATCCGAAACTCTAAATGCAAATTTTCTCCAACTAATATCAGAGCTCATATTATTTTCAACATATTGCCAATTCACACCATCATCAGTAATTAATACTTGCCACCAATCAGCTCCAGGATTTGCACCGCTTGCAGGGCTATTTGTGTACCATCTGTAATAAGAAAAAGCAGGGTTAGTATATGAAGTTAAATCATAATAAGGCGATAGTAAAGTTGTGTGGCCTCCATCAACATCATTTGTACCAAGTCCATCATTTACTGATGCTGCATTCCCAGTAAAAGCACACTGAAAACCACCTGGTGTATGTTGCGCGTCAGTCTGACAAATTGTTGAAGGATCAGAGGGATCATCATAAGAGCCAAGTGGTGAGCCTATCTCCCACATTCCTGTAGTAGCATTATCATTAGTTACACCCGTCTGCCAAAACCCAAAGTTAAAATCAAAATCTTCCTCTTGCATTAGGTCATATCCTACCATAATAAAGTAAGGTAAATTGGCATTATTAATTGGCGCTAAGTTTGCAGCAACTGGTGTAACTCCTGATTCATTACCGTAATTATCAGTTAAAGAAATATAATAAGCAACAACAGTACCATTTGGTTGAGCAGGAATAGTTGTTGTAAAAGATGAAGTACCCACCATTGGAGAAGCATTCCAGCTATTTGCATCATTTAATTTGTAATAACAATCAACAGAACCTAAAGCCCAAGGATAAGTAATCCCAACACTTGCATTTATAACAATTCCAGAATTACCACTTGCATTACTAACAGGGTTATGAGAAATTACTGCATTAGAAAGTAAAGTAATACCATGTAAAGCAAAAGCACTCACAATAGCAATATCATTTGGAGTTCCATTAGTTAAATTAGCATCATTATCATCAGCATAAAGTACCTCAATTAAGATATCTGTAAAAATATCTCCCTCAGATCCATCTGGACCATCTACACCAGTATCATAAGTGTACTTAAATAAATCAAGCATCTGATTCATATCATTTAAATTAAGATAAGTATCCCAAAAAGCACCTGCAATAATCTCACCATCAGCATGAACTTCCCCTACTAAATCCTGAGGATAAACTTTTCTGTCCTGATCGTATCTTCTTACTGAAATTGTTGGATCAACTAAATCCCAACCAGCACCAAGTATTGGAGAATTAGTTATAGATAAAGCCCAAATATCAGCAAAACCTTCATTCATTGCTCCATTCCACATTCCAGAACCTGAATTGTACCTTCCAGAGTTAATTGCATGTCCATACTCATGATAAACAACATCAGGAATTTTTGCAGTTGCATTACAACCTCCTCCTTCTGCATAAAAATTAATTGAACTTCCAGCAAAGAAAGCATTGCAACTTCCAGCTTCATCAATATTTGTTTCTAAAGACGCATCTAGCCCTGTGAAAGTTGGGAAAATATTTTTTAAGTGGCTATGAACCTCACCTACTGCCCAATAAGCAGTACGCTCCTGAATAGTAGAATTTGAATTATCAAAAAGTATAGTACTTGATGAAGTTAAGTTTTGGAAAATATCAGGAGTACTTCCATTTGTTTCTACATTCGCATAAAGCCCCTCAAGTTTATATCTTATTTGAGTTCCAATATTTGATGGCAAAATAACTTCTCCATTATTATCGGTATAGTAATTAATATTTGTGTTTTGGTCAATTGCCTTTAAATCAGCAAACTTTTTATTTACTGCAGGGTTATAAGGGTTTGTTGTGTAAACATCACCCGATACTGTTGCTGTTCCAGTTGGTGGTGCTTCATACATAACCGTATTTTTTCTCATTAAAAGCTCTCCAGTATGAGCATCAACATAGCAAATATAATTTGCTGGCCCCTCCTCTATTTTTGTCGAAAAAGTTACTTCATAAATTAAATGATAATTGTAAGTCCTGTATTTAGGATTTGCTAATATTTTCAAACTCTCATTTACATTAACAGCTGTAATACTATTTGTTATTTGTGAAGTTGCAGAACTAATAGCATTTAGTTCAGTAATAGTAGGGTTTATGCTTATATTAATATCATTAAAAACATCTAAACCAAAAGAAACCAACTCATTAGTTAAAGAGAATTTAGCATATAACTTACTTCCTAAAACCTCTAAATTATTATAATATTGAATAAAAGTTTTATTGATGTATTTCTCATTTCTAACATTTGTTCTTTCTCTTAAATCATAAGGCAGAATAAAGTTATTTAAACTTAAAAATGATTGTAAGTTATTTACAGGAATTGGAGTTCCAAAAGCCCTGTGAGGCAACTGATTATTCTCATTAAATATTACAAACCAATCAGGGTTGTTAGCTCTAAAATCTTGCCAAAGAATTGAGTTCCTTAACTCCTGTTGATACTGAGGATTTAAAACAGTATTTTCTTTAATAAATCTCACTTCATTTTCATCAGTATGATTGTGTTTAGATGCAAAAGAGTTGGAAGTTAAAACTGTAATTACAGCTAATATTAGGAATTTTCTCATGTTATATAATTTTTTGTAAAAGTAAGGTTATTTAGTTAAAACTCTTTAAAATCTGATTATTGTCTTATGAGTTCAATATTATTTTCTGCCCATCAAAAGCTAATTGTATATTTTCAGGTAATTCTTTATTCACTTCATCATGCAATCCCATAAAATGTGACACATGAGTTAATAGTGCTTTTTTTGGCTTTAATTCAGCTAATAACTCAACTGCCTGGTCTAAAGTAAAATGAGAAATGTGTTTGTTTTTTCTAAGTGCATCTAATACAATTAAATCTGCACCTTTCATCTTTTCTTTTTCTTTTTTGGGAACTTTACTTACATCTGTAAGGTATATGAAATTATTAATTCTAAAACCAAAAACTTGTAATTTATAATGCAATACATCAATTGGAATTATTTCTACACCATTTATCTCAAAAGGACAAGAATCAATAACATTAACATTTACTGTTGGAATTCCAGGATATTTAACATCAGAAAAAACATAAGGAAACTCCAGATGAAGTGCATGTTCAGTGTTTTTTGTGCAATAAATTTCCATATCCTTTTTCCATTTATGGTTAAATGCTCTCACATCATCCATTCCTGCCACATGATCTTTATGATGATGAGTGTATAAAATTGCATCAATCTCTTGCACATTCTCCCTTAGCATTTGCTGTCTGAAATCAGGACCAGTATCAATAATAAAAGTCTTATTATTTATCTCAAGCATTACAGAAGAACGCAATCTTTTATCTTTAGGATTCATTGATTTACAAACTTCACAATCGCAAGCAATTACAGGCACACCTTGTGATGTTCCTGTACCTAACAAAGTAATTTGCATCTTATTATCATTCATTGGCCGTAAAATTATAGATAATTCCTCTTTTGTTAGAAAATATCTACATAAATTTGCGAGCAATATCTAAAAATAATTTTTCATGACAAATAATGTTACTTTATCTTCAAGCCAGAAAGCATTACAAATAAACTTAGATGATACTATTTACGGTTCATTTGTAGAGATTGGTGCAGGACAAGAGGTTGCTCGTAACTTTTTTAGAGTTGGCTCTGCTTCTACTACTATTGCAAAAACAATGTCAGCTTATGATAAAGATTTTTCTGATGCAATTTATGGTAAAGAAGAAGACGGAAGGTATGTTTGCAAGGCAAGGCTAGAAAAAATGTTAGATCATGAATATGATTTACTTGAAAAAAGATTAGACAGAAAAAATCATATAGATACAAAGTTTTTCACTTATGCTGATACGGTTTCTACTATTAACTATTCCAAAACTGTACAAGGGCATGGTTGGATTGGGTTAAGATTTCAAAGAACTCCTGATGAAAAACCATCAAATTTTATAATCCATGCTCTATTACATGATCAGGATGCTAAACTCCAACAGGAAACTATTGGAATAATTGGAGCAAATTTATTGCACGCTTGTTTTAATGAAACTGATCCAAAAGAAATTCTAAAAAGGATTTATGACTCATTAACTAAAGATCAGTTTGAGATTGATATGGTTGAAGTTGTTGGCCCTGCTTTTGAAGGAGTTGATAATAGACTTTTAAGTTTAACTCTTGTAAAAGAGCATATGACAAATGCCGTTATTTTTAATCCTGATGGCTCTAACCAACATCCTTCTGACATTCTATATAAGAAGAACATCCTTACAATGAGGGGGAGTTTCAGACCAGTTACTAAGGTTAATATTGATATGCTAGAACAAGGTCTTAAGGAATTTAAAGCAAACCCAAGAGTTGATGAGAATAACATTCAAATTTTATTTGAGATTACATTAAGTAACTTAAAAGCAGATGGTGAAATTGATGAAAGAGACTTTCTTGATAGAGCAGATATTTTGTGCTCTTTAGGTTATACTGTTATGATTTCAAACTATAAAAAGTTCTACAAAATAATTGAGTATCTATCTCAGTTTACTAGATCAAGAATGGGATTAATTTTAGGAGTAGATAATTTAATTGATATGTTTGAAGAACAATATTACAGAAATTTAAATGGTGGAATTATGGAGGCATTTGGAGTTATATTCACTAGAGATATTCGCTTTTATCTATACCCATACAAACCAAATGACAAAGTAGAATTATTGAACTCAACAAACATACCTGTTCACCCAAGAGTTAAGGATTTATATAATTACCTGCACAGTAACGGAAGAATAAAAGATTTAGAATATAACCCTGAAGTTTTAGGTATTTTCTCTAGAGAAGTTTTAAAGAGAATTAAAGCTTGTGAAGAAGGAACTTGGGAAAGTTCAGTTCCTGAAGGTGTTGCAGATATTATTAAAGAAAAACACCTTTTTGATTCTTCTTCATGTAAATTAGACTAAACTTTTATCCAAATTAATTTCTTCACTAAAAAAACTTATGAAAAAACTATTTATTATATTGCTTTTAATTCCTACTTTAATTGTAGCGCAAGATACTAAGAAACAAAAAGAGAATAAACCAAAAGTTGATGCAACTTCAGGATCAACTGAAACAGACTATACAAAAACAGAAAAATTATTTAAAGGATCCATATCAGGTAAAGTAAAAGTTACTGAGAGCAAGAAACCACTTGAGTTCGCAACTGTAAGCTTAACCAAAAAAAAATCAAACAAATTAATTGAGGGAACAATTACAGATGTAAAAGGAAGATTTTTATTTGAAAATATAGAAGTAGGAGAATATTTAGTTACAATTAGTTTTATAGGATTTGACGAAAAGACTTTGGATGTAAAAACAACTAATCAAAAACCTGACTCTAGATTAAAGAATATCTTACTCTCACAAAGTTCAGAAATGCTATCTGAAGTAACAATTGAGGATGAAAAAGCAATTTACGAGACAAGAATTGACAAAATAGTTTACAATGCTGAACATGACCTAAACGATAGTGAAAATGATGCAACTGATGTACTGAGAAAAGCTCCTCTACTTTCAGTAGATCTTGAGGGAAATGTTAGTTTAAGAGGTTCCAGAAATATTAAATTCTTAGTAAACGGAAAAGCATCTACCTTTTTCTCTTCTGATGTTGCTACTGCCCTTCAGATGATTCCTGCTGACCAAATAAAGACTGTAGAGGTAATTACAAGTCCTGGAGCAAAATATGATGGGGAGGGTGATGCAGGAATAGTAAATATCATTACTAAGAAAACTATAATTGACGGATATAAAGCAACTGTTGATGGAATGCTAAGTACAAAAGTAAACCGTACAGGCTTAAACTTAAGCCTGGGTAAAGGAAGGTTTGGATTATCAGCAAGAGGTGGATCTCATGGAAGTTGGCCTGGTAGAATTTCAACAAACAATTACGAAAGAGTAAATTGGGATGAAAATGGCAATAGAGATTCATTAATTCAAAATGGATCTGGAGAGAATTATTATCAAGGATACAGAGGGACTGTAAATGCATTTTATGATATAAATGCATATAATTCTTTTAATTCTTCTTTTAGGTTAGGTGGAAGAACTATGATTGTTAATGATACTAATACCATTAAGTACTTTCAAGGTGATATACTATCGTATGATAAGATTAACACTACAGACAAAAAAACTAAAACACTTAATATGGAGTGGACTACCGATTACACCAAGAAATTTGCAAATAATGATGATCGTGAGTTAGTTCTGGCCTTTCAATTAGGAGGTGATATTAATGATGGAAATACCCATCTTAATGAAAGTGGAAGGACTCTTGATAATTATAATGATGAAAAAGTAATTGAAGAAACGTTTCAAATAGATTACACACACCCTTTTGGATCATCTAAAAAGAGTAGTACTACAAAATCTAATAAAAGAGAAATGGGAGGTGGACATGGTAGAGGAGGAAAAGGAGGCGGATCGAGTGGAATTTCAAACTCAAATAAAATAGAAATTGGAGGTAAGATTATTAATCGTGATAGAGAAATGGTTTATTCTAATCATGGTATTTATAATAATGCAGAAGTATTTAATTACAGTCAATTAGTTTCTGCTT
>Ga0206678_10000881_pt1 | contig 19110 bp, 17 predicted proteins | sample M180m12015metaG_FD_155453 | JGI IMG/M metagenome (GOLD analysis project Ga0206678, IMG submission 155453) | Ammonia-oxidizing marine archaeal communities from Monterey Bay, California, United States - M1 80m 12015 | ecosystem: Environmental > Aquatic > Marine > Intertidal zone | place: USA... | reverse complement strand
TGGCTGCCGTGTGAATAATGAAATCTGGTTCGAAATCTCTAACTACTCTCAATACTTGATTTTTATCAGTAATATCAATAGCCTCGTAGTTTTTACTAGGACAATCTGGATTTCTGTTGTCTCCTTGTGAAGTAGCCAAGTATTCAATGTTGTTTTTGGAAAGCTGTTTGACTAGCTTCTGACCTAATAAACCATTACTACCCGAAATTAGAATTTTCATAGCTCCCAAATACTTCTTTTGCGCTTGGTTCTAAAAGAAAAGTAATGCTTATGTTCAAGTAACCAGGCCATAATCAAATAAATTAATAACGGAGATCCTAAGGTTACAAAAGAAAAATAAATAAAGCCCAAACGCACTTTTGTTGTTCTAATTCCTAGCTTTCTTGCCCACCATTCACAAACACCATAAGATTGCATTTCAAAAAAAAAGAGGATTTTTTGAATGGTTCTTCTCATCAATTTCTAAATATGAGCTGTTTTGAATCTACCTCAAAGGCTTGAACTCCATCCATTCAGGATTCGCCTCAGGAGCTGTCTTAGGATCAAATTCCTGACTTGTAATTCGAGCTGTAGTTCTACGATTTATTTGATGAAGCATTTCAAATTTTGCCTTATCTGAAGAACGGAATTTGTTAATATACTTTTCAGTTAACACAATTTCTTCACCTTTCTCATTCGTCCATTTAGCTGGCTCAGCTTCACCTTTACCAATAGGTTGTATTCTTCTTGGATCAATTCCTTTCTCTTCAACTAAAAATTTGTAAACGGCTTTCGCTCTATTTTCAGATAATACCTGATTGTAACTTGCCGAAGATCTTGAATCGGTGTGAGAAAACAAATCAATAGTAATATAGGGATGGCTTGACAATAGGTCTGAAAGAAATAGTAAGGAATCTTTTGACATACAAGTTTCATCATTGATAAAAGTCCATTCGTTTAATGGATATCTTACCTCAGGTGTTCTGATTTCCTCTTCAATGTGTACAAGCTCTATTTCAACGATAAAGCTTTGACTTTCATTCAAACCTACGGTTGAAATTTTTGCAGATTCTTTGTTAACTAGATACCCTTCTTTTGTAGCATTGATAGAATACTCGTGGTCATCAAGAATATATCTCGTTTTACCGCTTTTAATATCCCACTTTATGGTTGAGCCCTTATCATCAGTTACTCCATCCCAAACGTCACCATCAACAGGTGAAACTGTGACCGTAGCTTCTTCAATTCGATCCTTTGGCGAACCAAACTCATGTACAATTACCCTTAGGTCAAATAAATTTGGTGGTACCGCATAGCTCCATATGTCCGGAGCATTTTGACCACTCGTCATTCGTCGTTCAGAAGTAAAATAGCCTTTTCGACCTCTATCCGAAATGGCATAATCATTACTTGGAGAGTTGATGGGGTAGCCCATGTTTTTGGCAGGCCCCCACTCATTCACTTTATCTTTAACTGGATTGCTGTAAAAAATATCTAAACCACCAATTCCTTTGTGACCATCACTAGCAAAGAAAAACTTACCTGATTTTCCTATAGAAGGGAAAAGTTCATTGCCAGAAGTATTGTACTGTGCCCCCATATTTTTTGGTTCAGAGCTCCAAGCCTTAGCTTTTTTGTCATAGGTAACATACCATAAATCTCTGCCTCCAAAGGATTTGTCTCCACCACTTGATTTCATATCTGAAGCAAAAATGAGCATCTTACCGTCTTGAGTCAAGCAAGGATGTCCTACCGAAACAGTCTCATCTGTTTTTAATTTCATTTTTCTAACATTGGTAAATTCTCCTTCAACGATATCAACTATCCATATATCACAACCCAATTTCATTCTTTCTTTATTTGGGCACCTCGTAAAATACATGGTTTTAAATTTTTTATCGAAACATACTGTTCCTTCATTTTCGGAAGTATTGATTATTCCATCCCCATCAATAGATGTGACTCCTGTTGGATCACCATTCTTGTCAAACTCTGCAACAAAAATGTCCATGTATTTTTCTCCGGTAATGGGGTCTCTTCCAGAACCAAAACTTTCTTCACGGCTTGAAGAAAAATAAACCTTATATCCTTTCTTATCTGCATAAGAAGGTGACATATCATATTCTTTTCGATTGATTTTAGTTTCACACTTCACCTGGTAATTTACTTCAGGTTCGAGCATGTCATAAAACTTATAATCTTCACAGGCTTTCAATGCTGTTTCTACTTCATCTGCTCTTGATTCACCAGCAATCTTCTTAAATTCAGAATAGCTTTTTTGTGCTTTAGCATAATCTCCCATCATACGCAACATCTCGCCTTTGAAAAAATATACGTCTGCATTGATATCAAAGTATTTTAATTCGATACAAACATCATAATTCTCATTTGCTTCTTCATAACGTGAGATGTGTCGGTATGACTCCGCAAGTTTGAATCGAACACTCCCTTTTTCTTTGAGAGAACCTTTTGTACCTATCTTGTCATATGCCAATTGCAATTTATCAATGGCTTCAAAATACTTACCTGACTCAAAGGCGGTATTGGCTTCCCGAACATGCTTTGGTTCAGAGGTACCTTGAGCATATAAATTTCCTCCTATCAGGGAGAAAAGAAATAAATAGAATAGTTTATTCATTTGTTTAAGTCGTTAGACGTATAATTAAGGAAAAGCAAAAATAAAGAAAAAAAGTCATTTTTTACAATATTCTCTAAACCGCTTTAGCACAGAATCAAAATATTCGGGCAATTCTGAATTAAATATAGTCCTTTTACCCGTTTTCGGATGCACAAAACCAAGGGTTTTTGCATGCAACGCTTGTCCTTTAAGCAAATTAAAATTATTGATAATAAACTTCTGATATTTCGAAGTCTTTATACCCTTTAAAATTTTGTCCCCGCCGTATTCTGGATCATTAAATAATGGGTGGCCAATTGACTTGAAATGGACTCTTATCTGATGCGTCCGACCTGTCTCTAAGACACACTCTACAAGGCTTACATATCCAAATCGTTCAAGTACTTTATAATGTGTAATGGCAAGCTTACCTTCCTCATCATCGCCATACACCGCCATAACCTTTCTGTTTTTTTTCGATCTTCCTATTTTACCTTTTATTGTTCCCTCTCCTTCTACATCTCCCCAAACCAATGCAAGATATTTACGCTCAGTGGTTTTCTCAAAAAACTGTTTAGCAAGCCTAGTTAAAGCTGTTTCCGTTTTGGCAATCACCAATAGACCGGAAGTGTTTTTATCTATTCTATGAACTAATCCTGGTCTTCCTGCAAAATCAGAAGGCAGTTCTGGTAAATGATCAAAATGATAAATTAATGCATTTACAAGTGTTCCAGAATGATTTCCATGTCCTGGATGAACAACCATGCCCGCGTTTTTATTGACCACAATTAAAGTCTCGTCTTCATGAAGAATTTCTATTGGAATATCTTCAGGCACTAATTCAAATTCCCTAACTGGATAAGGCAATACCAAAGCAACAATATCTCCTGGCTTTACTTTGTAGTTTTGTTTGACTTTTAAATCATTAACAACAAGATTCCCGTTTTTTGCTGCTACCTGAATTTTATTTCTCGAAAAATTAGGCAATCGATCACACAAAAATTTATCAATTCTTATCGTTTCCTGCCCAGGATCAGCTGTAAACTTATAATGTTCAAATAAGTCATCCTGACTCGGTTCCGAATAGCTATTCTCTTCCATTTAGGGTTTAATTACTTTCGTGTAATTTGAAGACAACTCAGGTACACTAATAAAGTATATTCCTGCATTTAATGCTGATATATTAAACCTATTTGAATTCGTTTCTTTTAATATTCTGCCATAGCTGTCAAGAAGTATTTTCTTAGTGCCTGACTGGGGAGAAGGAACTCTCACATTGATAATGTCATAAGCTGGATTTGGATATATCAAAATCTCATTTTTTGATTCGACAATGCTTTCAATTCCCAATGAGGCATCCATTCCAGTTGAAAAAATAGGTCTTAGCATTGCGCTCCCTTCAAAAGGTGACAACAGCCAATTGCCTCCGCCATCAACACTGTAAAAAATCTCTTTACTCTTATCTATGTTTCTATCGAAACCTAAATTAAGTCTCTCTGGATCTAATTGTCTCCAACCTACGAAAAATGAAGTCCCTACAGCGACCTTTTGGGTATCCGCAAAAAAGTAAGGCACAAATGTGTTTTCTCCTTGTGCATAAAGTGGCGTTCTTGGTGAAAAAACATCATCTTCATATAAAACATTTCCTGGGTTTCCGTTGTCATCTTCCCATACCGTCAATATGAATAATTTATCTGTAACATCGTTTACAGAGGGAACAAATGAGAGATCTATGCCAATGATGCTATCTGCCTCATACGCCTCAAAATGAATTGCCAATTGTGATTGACTTCCAGTTGGTCCAAAAGCGGCCTCAGCAGACCCGTCATCATAGCTGTAATAATTATAAAACCCTTGGATAAAACGCGTTGAATCGTTTGGCTCATAGTTATCAAATTGAGCTGTGACATTTGTCAAAACCTCAAATTCTTCTGAGAATCCTGTGAGTGATTTGTCATATTCATATTCTCCTGTTATATCATGGTATGAATCTGCATAATCAAGTGGGGAATAATTGATCTCTTCTTCGGCCAAAACAAATCCCGAAAGCGTATAAGAACCCTCATTTAAACCATTGTAAAAAACCTCTATACTGCCATCTAAATAGTTCTCAGGTGTGTCACTTCCATTGTACAGTGAAATAAATAGGGAGTCCGTTAATTTGTTGTCGACTGAAGATTTGTAATGATCCCATGGAACAGAAGTATAATCTTTGAGCAAACTATTCATCGGATAAACAAAAGAAAAATCACTGAAAAGCGTATCGGAATACTCAGTTTGTTTAAGAGAGACCATATCCAGATGAAAATGATCTAAAGCTCCTGAAAGTCCACCATAATTTTTAAATCGAAATTGAAAAGCATCTGAAAAATAATTCAAATCAAGGATAGGAATATGAACCAATCGAAATGGAGCAACGACTGTTCCTGAATCCGACCAAATATGAAACCACTGGCCTTGACCCTGTGAGTAAAACTCCAGCACAAGAGAATCTGAAGGTTCAGGTATATCCCCCAATCCCTCTGATTGATATAAGAATGAAATATAAATGGAGTCACTCAAATCATATCCGCTCAAGTCTATAGGCTTAGACGTCAGGTAATCTGCATAATTTGTTGTAGTGGTTCCAATAGCATAAGGATACCCATTTGCATCAAGCCCATCAAAAGTCATAACTCCCAAGGTTCTGGGGTTTAATCCAAATCTATAATTATGATAGGCATAATTGTCAATCCATAGCTTCTCCGAATCAGCAACTGGCATGAAAAACTGTCTTGCAGAGTCTTGATAATATGGTGGTGACTCAATCCAAATGGTATCTGGGGTGTCTGGGATTCCAATGGTATCGTAAATGTAATATGGTGGATATAAGTCAATTGGAGAATATAAAACCGGATACGCAGTGAAATCTGCTAGCTCAGCATTTAACGGGATGAAAACAGTATCAGAATAGGTGTCGTTTGTCAAATCAACATAACGATGAAATGTCACCTGGTTGGTAAAATAAAGATCGTTGTTTATAGGCAGGTTTGTGTTCTGGTCTAAAAGCAAATAATACAATTCGCTAGTCGTTAAGGGATTAGAAAAATCCGGAGTGTAATCCTGTTGCTTATTGATTGTGAAGTTGTCAAAAAAAGGAAGGTTAATAGTATCTGTAAAATAAATAAACGAGCTGTCAATAGACATACTCTTTAGATCATAATTCTTCGACAGTTCGGCATTTGAAGAAAGAGGGCCTAATTCCACATGCTGAGCATTTAATGAAAAACACAATAGGCATAAAAAAAGGGAGGATATTACGTTTTTAGAAATCATTCTATCGGTACTTCAATTTGATTTGCTCCAGCATTGATGAGCACAACAATCTGTTGCGCTCGCTCAACCGTTTTTTCAGGAACATATTCAGGAGACTGTCCAAAAACAACTGCGGTAAGGGAATCCTGAAGTGTTACACAATCATTACAAATGGTTGAAATAGACTGTAAACCCCTTGAGCCTAGCAAGCTTAAGGCATCTTGATAATTCATACCAACTACATTCGGTAAATCAACCAATACGCCTACCTCATTTTGCCCTACTATTAAGGTGATTTCAGAACCAATAGGTATGCGCTTTCCTTTAGAAATTGATTTTCCCTTGTATTTTTGATCTAAAACAGAACCGTTTGCCTCCTTTGTGGGTTTATACTGAATTTTTGAGCTAAAGCCTCTATTTTCTAGTATTCCTTGAGCAAAATCAACATGCTTAAAAACCAAATTAGGCATCTCTGTTAGCTCTGTTTTTTTTGAAAGCCTCAAACCAATAACTCTGTTTTCTTTGACTTTAACTTTTGAAATGCTTGTTGGATCAATCATTTGCTGCTTTACAATCCCATTTGGAAGACTTGGATCATATATGCTGTCTAATATCTCATAGCTCAAGCCTAGCTCATCTAGCTTCATCTTCGCAATAGAAGACTTTTTACCAACCAAATTTGGAACCGCTATCTCTTCTCCATGATTAGAATATACATCAAGATATTTTATAGTAGAAAAAACAACTATTGAATAAAAGAGTATTACAATACCTAGATTAATTAAAACTAGCTTAACCCAGGGATGCTGAAAAAATAATTTAAGATTTTTTTTCACGTTATCAAAAGATGTTTTGAGCTTTTCTTTCACCATGTAAATATAAAGTCTTTTGAACAATTAGAAGTTTGGTGACAAAGAGTTTGTTCGGAAAAATTCTTCAATATACTCTACCGCTTCTTCAGAGGTGTCGACAACTCTAAAAAGATCCAAATCAGATTCAGAAATATTCTTTTCGGCTCCAAGCATGGTTTTTTTAATCCAAGTGGTTAGTCCTTCCCAATATTCAGTACCTACCAATACAATCGGTCGCTCTGCAATTTTTTTGGTTTGAATCAATGTCAATGCCTCGAATAGCTCATCTAAAGTGCCAAACCCTCCCGGCATAATGACGAATGCCTGAGAATACTTCACAAAAATGACCTTTCGTACAAAAAAATAATCGAATTCTAGATTGTGTGGTGGATCAATATAGGGATTGTGGTTTTGTTCAAATGGTAAATCAATATTTAATCCCACAGAAGGACCTACCCCCTGCTGAGCGCCTCTATTTGCAGCTTCCATAATCCCTGGTCCTCCACCAGAAATGATTCCATACCCCCTTTCTGACAAATCTTTTGCAATAGTAACACCCAATTGATAATATGGATTATCCTCTTTGGTTCTCGCTGAACCAAAAATGGAAACACATGGTCCTATTTTTGCCATTCGATCATAGGCCTCAACAAATTCTGACATTATTTTAAATATAGACCAGCTATCATTGCTTTTAATATCATTCCAATCTTTTCTATTATTCACCATAAAATTTGTTTTAATTAAGAGTTCCCTTTATCTCAAACGCAATATTATAGATAATATTCTCTAAATTCGAAACATGAGATTTCTATTTTTTCTTTGTTTTATTTCTCTACTGTTTTATTCGACATCTCAAACTCAAAATACTGACACTACAAAAACAAATCCAAAACGATTTATTATTGCGAATACTACTATTGGTTCACTATCCGTTGGAAGTATAATAGGGCTGCAACAATTATGGTACAGTAATGATGCTCAAGAACCCTTTCATTTTTTTGACGATTCAAGAAATTGGTTGCAAATGGATAAAATGGGGCACGCCATGTCCGCTTATGAATTGACAAAAACAATGAATAAGGCATATACATGGACCGGTCTTTCTCGAAGAAAAAGTATGATATTATCATCCTCTATTGCCATTGGTTACCTTGGCGCAATTGAAATCATGGATGGTTTTAGCTCAGATTGGGGTTTCTCATGGAGTGACATGGGGGCAAATTTACTGGGACCGAGCTTGTTCTTATTTCAAGAAAAGTATTTTTCAAAGCAAGTTTTTCAACCCAAATTTTCATTTCACCCCACCTCGTATTCAGCAATTCGACCGGAAATTTTAGGTAATAATTGGGCAGAATCCATACTTAAAGATTACAATGGTCAGAGTTATTGGATTTCTTTTTCCCCAGGTCATTTGGGTGTAGCCTCATGGCCGAAATGGCTCATGCTAAGCCTAGGGCATAGCATTGATGGGCGTCTTAAAGGAAATTCATCAGAATACATGGGGTATTCAAGCAGTCGAGAATTTTTGTTTTCTTTGGATATCGATTTAACTGAGCTAAATGTGAAATCTAAGTTTATCAATTCATTATTTGAAATCATCAATTGCATCAAACTGCCATTTCCAACATTGAATTACACCAAAGGCCAACTCAATTTCTCTCCTATATATTTTTAGCTTCAATAGCTATTTCATACACTTCATTCCAATACTTTCCAGTAAGCCAAAATGTATTCGTAGCTTTTCGATAAGCAATACCATTCGGCACCCCTTTTTTGAATGATTTATCTATTAATTCTCTGATGTCTATAATACCCGTAACAGTTCCGGTATTTGAATCTATTCGCACTATTTTAGTAAGGTCAATCCGAGCGTCCTGCTGACGCCTTTGCTCTCCTGTCCAAATATTTGCATATACATCGCCATCATAAAACTCAATCTCATTAAGGTTTGTGACAGGACCACGATCTGTATGTACAGATACCCGTTTATTCACTTTAAAACTTTGCGGATCTCTATACACTAATTCATGTGTTCCATTAGACATTATAATAAATTGACCATCGTTACACAGCCCCCACCCTTCACCATGATAAATAAAAGAAGTATCCAATTCAAAGGTGTTGAGGTCATACACAAAACACTTTTGATTTTGCCATGAAATCTGAAAGATTTGACCATCCAATATGGTTATTCCTTCACCAAAAATAGGATTAGGTTGTCTTTTTTCACGGCTTGAAACACCCGTTCGATAATTAATCTCTGCGATTTTTGTCGAACCATCATTATTCGGGTTTCCCGTTGACTCATATAGCTTCCCGTTATTAAACTCATATCCCTGAGTGAAATTTGTTGGGTTATGGGGATGGCTGGAGATAAACTCTATGCTCAAATCTTCTGGAGCATGTGAAGCATTAACAATCAAATTTCTTCCATCTGCAGCAATAACCTTAGATTTTTGATATCCCCTAATTTCCATTGAATAGATTCCCAAGCCAAGTGAAATGGTTGATTCAAAAATAGATACTGAAGGGTTTATCCAGCTTTCCATTTTGTCTCCATTAACGTACAGCTCTATAAGATCCATTGATTGTGCTCCTTTACATTCAAAGGACAATGTAGATCCTTTTTTTACAGCGTAATTAGCCGCCACTGAATCAAAACCAAATTCAACAACTTGGTAATCCGATAAATCTGATTCATCTGAACATGAAAAAATTATCATTGTTGCACAAAGGAGAATATATAGGTGTCTATTCATAAGTTTCAATCAAGTTGTTTTAAGAATTAAATCCGCGTCAATATTGGAATGGGAAGAATGATGCAATAATTTGCCATCTACTATTAAAAGTACCTGAGGGGACTCGTGTCTAACATTAACATCATTGGCAATTTGAGTTGAAATGTTTCGGGATGAAAGTACATCTAAAATCCAAAATGAATCTTTTGAAGATTTGAAATAGTCTGATTGCTCAAATCTTCTAAGTATCATAGAGGAGATACCACACCTCGGACTATGCTTAAAAATAATGTGCCTACCAGATGCATTAAAAATCTCATTATGCATTTGAACGTCCTCTCGCAACTCTAACCAGGCCATTTAAAGTTCAGATTTAAATTGATTCAGAAATCGAATATCATTTTCTGAATAAATTCTTAGATCATTTACCTTATATTTGAGTTGTGCAATCCTCTCTATCCCCATACCAAAAGCAAATCCCGAATATTTTTTAGAGTCTATATTACTTGATTCAAGGACATTTGGATCAACCATTCCGCATCCTAATATCTCTAACCAACCCGTATATTTGCAAACATTACAGCCTTTGGAATTACAAATAGTACACGACACATCTACCTCTGCACTAGGTTCCGTAAACGGAAAATATGAAGGTCTGAGTCGAATTTCGGCCTTCTCGCCAAACATTTCTTTTGCGAAATAAAGTAAAGTTTGTTTTAAATCTGCAAACGAAACATCCTCGTCTATGTAAAGGCCCTCTACTTGATGAAAGAAGCAATGAGCACGAGCTGAAATCGCCTCATTTCGATATACTCTTCCTGGAGATATTGTTCTAATTGGTGGCTGATTGTTTTCCATTACACGGACCTGAACCGAACTCGTATGTGTACGAAGTGCTATCTCGTCTTCTCCCTTCTGAATAAAAAAGGTGTCCTGCATATCTCGCGCTGGGTGTTCTGGTGGAAAATTTAATGCAGAAAAATTATGCCAATCATCCTCGATTTCCGGGCCTTCAGAAATTGAAAAACCAATCTTATTGAAAATATCCACAATTTCTCTTTTAATAATAGATAAAGGGTGGTGGCTTCCCAAACTGTTTTCTTCAACCGGTTTAGACAAATCTTCCTCTAATTTCTTATGGACATTGGTTTTACTTGATTTCTTTACACTATTCAATTTCGTTTCCGCAGTTGCTCTTAAGTCGTTTATCTTTTGTCCTATTTCCTTCTTTTTTTCATTAGGGACCTCTCTCAGCAAAGCATATAAGCCCTTAATGAGTCCTTTAGATCCCAAAAAATGTATTCTAAATTTTTCAACTTCTGAAGCATCGTTTACTTTGAAAGCAGCTATCTCTTCTTCTATTTTTTGAATTTGTTCAATCATGAATCTAAACTGTAACTTATTGACCTAGTTAATTGTATTATACAAAAGTACAACAAAAGTAAATCAAATGTTTCTTAAGAGATTATTACCAATATTTTGTCTGATATTCTTAATGGCTTCGTGCTATAAAGTGGAACCAACAACATTAGAAGTAACCGTAAAAGATGGTGCTGGAAATGTGGTTCCAAATGCATTGGTTTATGTTGAGGGAGAACCTACAGTTTCCCCATCTCCAGCGATTGAGGCGATATATGAATCGGAAACCAATTCCAATGGAGTAGTGCTGTTTGAGCTAAGTAATATTTATCAACCTGGACAAAGCGGAGTGGCCATTTTAAAAGTATTTGCAGAAAAAAATGACAAAACAGGTTCAACCGTTATTGAGCTTTCACAGGAAACAAATAATAAACTTGATGTCGTTATCGAGTAACACTTTAGACAAAGAATCGTATACGATATTATTATATAATAAAATAATAACTTAACTTTGAATTAAGAATTATGGCTATGAAAAAACTCTTCTTACTTACGATACTGTTTTCAGCTTTATTGATAATAGGGTGTAGACCTAAAGATCCTGCTATTTTAAAGGTTTTTGTTCGGTCTTCTACAAATCAACTTGTAAATGGAGCCAGAGTGGTTGTTATTGGGGATCAGCAATCAAATCCCGCAACTCTAGAGTTTGTGGATACATCTTACACAAATTCATCTGGATTCACAACTGTTGACATGGATCAATATTTCAACACGTCAGGAGAGGAAAACACGACCGGTTATTTTGATATTCTTGTAAAATCAAATAATAAAGAAGCAACTGGATATACAAGATGTAGAATTAATACTACATCGGTAGAAACGATATATTTACCTTAAGAAAAGAGATATGAAATCTTCAAAGAAATTTTTAATTATTATGCTTGCTCTAGTCGTTTCTGGAGCTTTTTACTCATGCAGGAAAAAAGCAGATACAATTGCAAACATCTACGTTCGTGATGAATCAAATGCCATAGTTGAAGACGCTATGGTGGTCCTCTATGGAACAAATACTCAAGGAACTCCTCAGGTTGTGGCAATTTTTGACACCGCATATACGAATGCCGCCGGATTGGCTTCATTCAATTACAATGATATCTATCAATTGGGCCAGGCAGGTGTTGCCGTTTTAGACATCAAAGCTCAAAAACTTAATAAGATTGGACAAGGTATAATTAAAATTGAACCTGAGCAGGTCAATGAGGAAACCGTATTTATTCAACCTTAAGCTCGTATAAATTTATATTCATTCAATGTTGTGAGCATTTTCAGCTCTTGCATTGGAATGCATGTTTCACTAAATGAATTGAAATCGAATTCATAATCATCAAGATGGGCGTCCTGATGTGTAGTTAAATAATCATGAATTGATTTATCAGGATTTATACCTTGAATGCGATTAAGAATTTTATTTAGAAAAGATTGTTCAACCTTTAATAATAATTCACTGCTGAGCCCCCCCTTTTTGAGCTTTCCATTTAGGATTAACCAATCACTTAAAGAGTTGAACTTAATTGTTTTTATGTCAAATTGTAGATCCATGTTGTAATTTTTAATCAAATCTAAACCTTAAGGTCGTAAACAATTTACGAGCTTATTATTCTTTATGAAATAATCCCTTAACAAGTCTAGCCTTTTGGTTAAATTTGTATTCGTTAATACATATGACAGAGAAAAAAAATCAAAAGAACGGTGGACAAATGTCTTTTCTAGAGCATCTTGAGGAACTGAGGTGGAGACTTGTTCGAAGTGCGATAGCTGTGGTTTGTATTGGAATTGTTATTTGGATCTTCCAAGAATGGATTATGGAAAATGTCTTCATGTCCATGAAAAGCAGTGATTTCATTTCATTTCGATTAATGTGTCAATGGTTTGGAACATGTGTTGGAGATATTCCTGTTCAGCTTCAAAGCATGACCGTTTCTGGTCAGTTTGGATACGCTCTTATGATGAGCTTTATGGGGGGCCTTGTGTTGGGTTTCCCGTTTATATTTTACCAGATCTGGTCATTTCTAAAACCAGGATTAAAATTCAAAGAAAAGAAAATGGCTAAAGGGATTGTGTTTTATGTTAGCTTCCTCTTCTTTTTAGGTATAAGCTTTGGTTATCTAGTGGTCGCTCCATTGAGTATTCAATTTTTTGGGTCTTATCAGATTAGTCCAGACATAAGAAATGATTTCACAATTAGCTCTTATATGAGCACAATATTATCTACGGTGTTCTATACGGGGTTATTTTTCTTGCTCCCCGTTATTATCTTTTTGCTCTCAAAGGTCGGACTCATTACCCCCGAATTTCTAAAAAAATATAGAAAACATGCACTTGTGATTATCTTAATTTTATCTGCACTCATTACCCCTCCCGACGTCATATCACAAATCATTGTTTCAATTCCGATACTCTTTTTGTACGAAATAGGAATCCTTGTTTCAAAAAGAGCATCCAAAAAAGAAAGCGAATAAAAAACATGTATAAATATATTTTAGCTGTATTTTTTTGTAGCCTGATCAATTCATATTTTTGTCAGGAGGTTTTGATTTATGGAAAAATCTCAGATGAAAAAACGGGCCTACCCCTTCCTTTCGCAAAAATTCAATTCGCAACATCAAAAAAAGCTACACTAGCGGATTCAGCAGGTAACTATCGCATAAAATATTGGAATGAAAACGACGCGGACTCCATTATTGCATCATTCATAGGGTATCATAGGAACTCTCAACTGATAGTAAGGGTCCAGTCATCCCATTCTGCTGATATTCGACTTAATATTAATTTCAAACTCAAAAGTCTCTTCAAGGACTTTGATGAAGTTACAGTCAAAGCTCCTGATGAGCTTCCTTCGACAATTTTAATTCGAAATGTTATTTCGAACAAAGACAACAATAACAAGGACCAACTTGATGCCTATGAATACAGGCTTTACAATAAAATACAATTTGACTTAAATAATGTTGGTGAAGATTTTAAATCAAAAAAAATACTGAATAAGCTAGATGTTGTTTTAAATTATTTGGATTCGACTGATGTAGGCCAATCATTTCTGCCTTTGATACTCAGTGAATCTGTATCTCGATATTATTATAAAAATAAACCCAAAACAAAAAGAGAAATAATTGAAGCAAGCCAAACAACAGGGATTGAAAACATCCAAGTAAATCAATTTTTGGGAGACATGTATTTAGAGCTTAATGTTTACGACAATGTTTATGCGATTTTCGGAAAGTCTTTTATCAGTCCTATTTCTAATAATTGTCAAAATTATTATAAGTTTTACCTAGAAGACTCTGCATTTATAGACAATGCTTGGTGCTATAAACTTCATTATATACCAAAACGAGAAAGAGACCTTTGCTTTACTGGGGACCTTTGGATCAATGACAGCTCCTTTGCTGTTAAGCGAATCGAGGCAAATGTATCTCCAAATGCAAATCTAAATTTTGTTAAAGACTTCTATTTTAGACATGATTTTGAAAAGGTTCAAAATGCCTTCTGGATGCTAAAACAAGAACGGTTTATTGCAGATATTCAGCTTACAAAAAAATCAAAGGTATATGGGTTTTATGCCCGTAAGTTTAGTGATAGAAATGAATTTAAAATAAATCGAAAGCAAGACAATTCGTTCTACAAAACAGATAATACTGTTGAGATCATTGCGGGAGCAAATGACAAAACGAAAAAAGAATGGGATTCTTTAAGAACCGTTCAGCTCAATGCCCAGGAAATAGGCATTGGCAATATGATAGATTCACTTAATGAGACTCCTTATTTTAAACGATTAAAGAACCTCGCTTACTTAGGCACTACAGGGTATTATCCTATGGGCAAACTTGAAATTGGAAACATCTACTCTTTATTTAGCGTCAACCCAGTAGAACGATTTAGAACGGCACTCTCGCTTAGAACTTCAAATGCCTTTTCAAAGAGAATTGAATTTGGGATAAACGGAGCCTATGGTTTTGGTGATAATCAATTCAAATACGGTGGCCTTATCAGATGGAATTTGTCAAAACGAAAAAGAGCTCTTCTTTCTGTTTTCTATAATTATGACATTGAACAAATTGGTGTTTCTCCTTATGCTGTTTCTATGGGCAATACTTTTGCCACTGTGCTGAGCACGGCTCCGTTCGATAAATTAACTTTTATAACCAAAGCTGGTGCGAATTTGGAAAAAGACATCAAAAAAGACCTCATATCATTTATTGGTTTTGAATGGAAAGAATACCAGCCTTTAGGCCTTGCTAATTATCTAAGAGTCAATCCCTCAAATGGATTTCTTGACACCATCTCTCGAATTAAAACAAGCGAAATTACCGCACGTTTAAGATGGGCGAAAAACGAAGAATTCATTTCTGGGGCATTTGACAGAACAAGCCTAAGGTCAAAATATCCTATTATTGCTATTCAAGGGGTTTTTGGGATTAAAGGGGTATTCGGAAGTCAATATTCATATCAAAAAATTGAACTGCAAATAGAGCATAATGCTCAAATTGGAGTCCTTGGAAGGTTCAATTACGGAGCAAAAGCCGGTTATATCTTTGGAACTCTTGCGTATCCGCTATTAAATGCTCATCCTGGAAATCAATCTCTATGGTTGATGTCCTCAGCATTCAATAAACTCAACTTTTTAGAATTTATTAGTGACCAATATGTTGAAGGGTATGTTGAGAACCATTGGGATGGCTTTTTTTTAAATAAGGTCCCTCTCATTAAAAACCTGAATTTAAGGTTAGTTAGCTCTGCACGGGTTGCCTATGGAAGTCTTAGCTCTAGGCACCAGGCTGAAATGATCTATCCGAATTTTATACGATTTTTTAATAAAACACCATACTTGGAGAGTGCAATTGGTATAGAAAATTTATTTAAGTTCATAAGAGTAGATTTAGTTTGGAGAATGACGCACAATGATCCAGGTTCAAATCCGTTAGGGATTAGAGCAAGACTTGCTCTTAATTTTTAGTACATTGGCCAAGTGAATTTGTATACAGAAAACATATTTAAAAGCTATAAAGGCAAAAAAGTAGTTCAAGATGTCTCTATCGAACTCAAGCAAGGTGAAATTGTTGGACTTCTTGGTCCTAATGGAGCTGGTAAGACCACGTCATTCTATATGATTGTGGGATTGGTGAGACCAGATAGTGGTAAGGTTTTTCTAAATGATACTGAAATCACAAATCTTCCTATGTATAAAAGGGCACAAATGGGTTTGGGATATCTGCCTCAGGAGATTTCAGTTTTTAGAAAGCTTAGTGTTGAGGACAATATCATGGCTATTCTTGAAATGACATCAAAATCTGTAGTAGAAAGGAAGCACAGACTTGAAGAACTACTTGAGGAATTTAATCTTACAGAGTTCAGAAAAACGCTAGGAAATCGACTTTCAGGAGGAGAAAAAAGAAGAACGGAAATTGCAAGAGCTTTGGCAACAGACCCACAGTTTGTTTTGTTGGATGAACCATTTGCAGGAGTTGATCCTATAGCGGTTGAGGACATTCAGAGTATCGTATCAGAACTTAAAAAGAAAAACATCGGAATACTCATTACCGACCATAATGTTCAGGAAACACTGTCCATCACAGACCGTGCATACTTACTTTTTGAAGGTAGTATTTTAAAATCTGGAACAGCCGAAGAGTTGGCAAACGATGAGCAGGTAAGAAGGGTTTATTTAGGAAGGAATTTTGAGCTAAAGAAAAAAACACTATCTGATTAAGTTCACAAAACCGCTTTTCATTTCTGTAACAAAAGGGTTTGCACAACTTCTGTATTTAAATACATAAGCATAAACTCCATCTTGGCTTGGAAATCCATTGAATGAACCATCCCATCCATTTTGAAAGATTTCAGATTTGTAAACCAATTCACCCCATCTGTTATATACAGTTAGCTCCCACTCAATCATTTCGAAATCCGTTACTGCATTGAAAACATCATTTACCCCGTCTCCATCCGGAATAAAAGTGTTGGGTGCGTAAATCACAAATGGCTCCACAAAAACCTCTTGCCTCATTGAATCACTGCAACCATATTCATTATAAACAACCTGAAGGGGGTAATCAGTTCCCGTGTTTAAATAGTTATGAGTGAAATTCGCATCCGGACTCGTAAATTGATTTTGATCAAAGAAATAGAAGTAATTTGTTGCCCCCTCAGATTGATCAATAAACGAAACCTCATTATCGCAAACATCTACCTTTTGAGGGTTTACCTGAAACCCCGCATTAGGTGAAGGATAAACCGTAAAAATATCTTGCTGCATTTCATATAAAGTATCAATACAGCCTTCCAATGAAATTACAGTTAATCCTACACTATAGCTCCCCACTTCGGTATAAACATGTGATGGACTGAACTCCTCTGAACCAGTTCCATCTCCGAAATCCCAGAAATACAGTCCTAGGCCGTCAACAGTACTCAAGTTTATGAATTGAGCTAAGCTTGGTGCACAGTGAATCCCATCTACATAATCAAAATCAATTGTTGGTTCTGCATAGACATAAATCATTTCACTTATGGAATCGGAACAGTTTTCATATGTTCCACTTAGCTGCACCTCATGAAATCCAGGTATGTCAAATTGTATTCCCGAAATGGATAGGTCTGTGGATGAATTTGTGGAAGCACTACCTCCAAAATCCCATTCATATAAAGAGCCTGAAGGCCCGCTAACCTGTGCTTGAAAATTATATAAACCGTCTGTAATGCATAAAGAATCATTATTTGTAAAAGCTAAAAGAATAGGGTCATTTAAGGTGATTTCAGTTGATACCGTGTCAGAACAATTGGAGACCGATTCACCAATAAGCTGTATGGAATATACCCCTGGGGTTGAATATGTATACGAGGGATTTGCCACACCACTTTCATCTGAATTCGAACCATTATTTCCAAAGCTCCAAAGAAGTGAAGTTACATTTGAATACTCACTTTCAAAATCTATTGTCAAACCAATACATTCAATTTCATCTGGTAGAAGGATGTCAACTTCGGCCTGAGCGACAACAAAAACCGAATCTTCAAAAGAAGTGTTACAATCTCCATCATCTCCATTTAGAATGACAGTATGATAACCCGGACTAGAAAATGAAATATTTGGGATGTTAATACCATTCCAATTATCTAAACTAGCATCAGGATCCAATTGCCATTGGAAATTAGCTGACATGTTACTAGACAGGCCGTTAAATTCAAAATTATTTCCGGTAATACATAGTGAATCTGGCGCCTCCCATGACAAAGAAAATGGATTATTAACTGTAATATTCATGTAAGCTGTGTCAGTACACTCCGAACCAGGATTGACAATTAGCTGAGCAACATAATCTCCAGGAGAGGGGTAGGTGAATATTGGTGTGAATGAATTACTAACATCCGAGTTCGTTCCGGAAACGCCAAAGTCCCATGAATAATTTGTGCCTCCGTATGAGTTATTTTCAAATTGTACTGTAAGGCCTTGACAATAGGAAATAAAGCTAGAAAGTTCATCTTGATCAGGCAGAATGGCCTGCATGGTAATGTTGCAATCAAAAACCTTAAACAAAAAATCTCTAATGGTTTCTCCTATAAGCTGACCATTTCTGTACTCTTGCACTCTAACACCTACCACCATAAGGCCTATTATACTAGGGTTTACGGTAAACATTCCATTGTTGTCAATAGAGCTAATCGAACCAGGGCCAAGCGGGCTATTCGCATTAAATCCTCCAACCCATTGGACTGGAAAATAAGGTGGTGGTGGTGCCTGTCCCGGAGCCGGATCAAAAGAACTTGCGCCTATGTATGGTGAAACTAAACTGTATACCAATTCATCACCATCTGGGTCAATGGCTGAATGATCAAACACCAACTCTTCTCCTACACACAGTAACGTAGGTGGATAGTTCGAAAATCTTGGGCTACTGTTGCTGGAAATACCTGCCTCCGTTCCAGGAACATGGGTTGTAAGAGTTAATCCTGTATCATCAGGGTTCACTATATTCATTACATTTGGACCCCTGCAACATCTCTGGTAAGACACTGTGTAACCCCCAGATACTGGAGGAAGGTTTAAGGTTTTTTCATAAATGGCTCTTTGGACACAAACATCTGTTGGTGCGGTGGCACATGGATTATTGAAATCAATTGGCAATGTAATATAACCTGGAAAGAAAATATCGACATTTTGAATAAGATTATTATTATTGTACACAGCAAGCTTAAGAGGGTCATCAAACCA
>Ga0206678_10000880_pt1 | contig 19113 bp, 14 predicted proteins | sample M180m12015metaG_FD_155453 | JGI IMG/M metagenome (GOLD analysis project Ga0206678, IMG submission 155453) | Ammonia-oxidizing marine archaeal communities from Monterey Bay, California, United States - M1 80m 12015 | ecosystem: Environmental > Aquatic > Marine > Intertidal zone | place: USA... | reverse complement strand
AGTAATATTACAGATAACAATCCTGCCCAAACTCAGAGAGTATAGACAGCAAATCACTGATATTTACGTTTCCGTCATTTGTAACATCTGCTGTACATCCAGAAGTGCAGCCGAATTCAGACAAAATTAAAAGAATGTCATCGACATTTATTATCCCATCAGCATTTACATCATTCGTGCAATGACAAGCAAAAGGAGCTATGAATAAATCGGGGAATGAGGCGCCACAAGAGGCGTCATCAGAAAAGTAGACATCTAAATCAACGGGTAACCCATCTGAAACAAGAAATTCAAGAGTCAAGGTAGCCTCTAGGCCCCCTCCCACAATACCACTAGTATTAGCGTCCCCTAGAATAAAATCTTGTCCATTTAATGTAATAATGCCTGAAGGAGGAGGGTTTAGGAGTATGAGAGTTATTTCCTGAGTGTATAAATTGTCGGGAACGGTACAATCAGATGTCACTCCAGCACTTGCATCGAAGACAGTGCATACATAAGGAACAAAACTCCACTCTGCCAATCCAAACCCACCATTTCCGGTGTATACATATGGCGGTTCTCCTTCAATGAAGTCATTCTCTGTCCAAATGTTGTTTGTCACAGCATTTAGCTCTGCGGAGTGACCAGCACTACCCCACTGTACGTAGTCGATGACTTGATTTAAGGGGTTTATTATGGCTAATTCCCCCTCGCTGGAGTAGTTGAATATAGGATCCCAATCAGACCAAACCAACTCTACTGTTTCTCCCGCCAATACTATAGCACCAGGAGGTAAAAGCACCCCAATGTCGATGTTGATGTAGTCAGAAAAGAGCGCAAATCCGTCTAATACATCATCACAAGTGCCAGAATTCATAACAGAAATAGTTTTTGTTAGAGGATTTACCTCTACAATCCTTAAATCGGCGCAACACGGTTCAATTGCTGTATACGCTGCTGGGAATATCATTGAGCAATCGGGCTGACTAGAAAAGTATACTTCTACATCAATAGGTAGACCGTTGGCTGGTTGGTTTACGAGGGAAACAGTTTGAGGACTAGTTCCTATAGCATGAGACGTACCATTTACTACTATAACGCCTGTAGTTGGATTATTTTCATAAGTGACGATAACCTGTTGTGTGTATGTACTTGTTGCAGGGTTACAGGGTAATTGTAGTCCAGAAGTGGCGGAGAGAATTCCGCAAGTAATAATATCGGTGTCCCAACCCATGTCCCTAAACATACCCTCAACTACAGGACCTGGATCGTGAATCGCTTCCGCTGTTCCTAAGTATGGAGTCATCAAAGAGTTCTCATTTCCAGATTGATATGTATTTTCTCGAAGATGTGAAAAACTGGACCCTCCGTTCCAAGTTGAAGGCGCAAAAAGTCTTGGTCTTCCTATGGTAGAACTGGCCCACCCCTCTGCTCCATTCCAAAACAGACCATCGCTTTCAAGGGCATCACCTAATGAGACTGTTCCACTATTAAAACTAAGTATGCTTGTTCCGTCTGTAGTTTCTACGAAAACGTCGTAAATCAAAGGCGTTCCGCTTATTCCGATGAATCCAGAATTTCCATTATGGGTAGCACTTCCAATAAAACCTAGTCCGTGACTAATTTCGTGAAGTGCAACAGTAACAAAATCATAGCGTGTGCTAGGAGTGTTTCCATCAAGACCATAATACCAATTTATTCCATCTCCGAAAGTAATATTAAGATCAGCTTGTCCAGGTGTTAAATCTGTGCCTGAAAGCGCGTTCGCCAAAGCCCCAGCATAAAATTTGTTTCCATATGTCGCACCGGGAAAATTCGAGTGTATCGTTTCGGGGCCTGCTTGAGCTAGAACACCAGAGCTTAAAGTGCCCCAATCTGCTTGAACCCATATAGTAATTTCGCTATTGAGTAGCTGCCCCCAAATATCTAATGCGTATTCTAGAGCGGTTTGAGCTTCTATAGGGAATCCCTGGCTATAACTAACGACAATGTTAGCTACTCTATCCGCTCCTGGCGTAAACCACTGAGGTGCCTCAACTTTTGAGAACTCATCCCTTCCTGTTCCAATTAACCCTGGATTAGACGCATAATTACAACTTTCAGATAGATTGTGCTCAGAGATTTTTTTCTGTAGGGAAGGAGGCCCAAAAGTGTTTTGACCTAGAAGAGCTCCACTGATTGTAAGTAGAATGATGTAAAATGTGAGCCTTTGAATCATGTTGAAACATATAGAATGCAGCTATTAAGATACAACATAATAACCCTAATCAGCTATTTATGTAAAATTCACCTTGTTTAAGACGTTGCTACAACCTCAGTTACAGCCTCAATTTTTGTAGCGAGAAGGGTTTCGATACCACCTTTCAAAGTCTCTGTGGAGGATGGGCAACCGGCACAAGCTCCACGCAATTGTACATACACGACACCATCCTTGAATCCAACAAAGTCGATTGCGCCTCCATCTTGCTCCACAGCAGGTCTTACAAACTCGTTTAGAAGTTCACAGATTTGATTATCGTATTCAGAAGGGGATAGGCCTTCGGATTCAATTAGTTTTTCTTTTGTGACGGCTGCTTTTACTTCGGAATTAAAAGAATCACCTAATTCAGAAAGGTCAGATATTTTATCTTCCTCAACAGCAAATTCATTCTCCATAAGCCATTCACGGATATATTCACGAAGTTGCATAACGATCATTTCCCAACCTAGAGATTCATCTTTTGTTACAGAAACGATGTTGCCACTGATAAAGACACCCGTTACAAATGGAAAGTTAAAGAGTTCAGATGCAAGCGGGGCGCATATTTTGGCCTCTGTGGCATTTAAGAAATCTAGCTGGTGTAGTCCAGAGACAAGCGGCCTATCGACTACAAACTTCATAGTTGAAGGGTTTGGAGTCATCTCAGCGTATACGGTAGTGGGAAATTTCTTTATTTCCATCTTCTTTTCCTAAGGTTTCTATTGTGTTCAATAACGCCCTGCGCAAGTTACTTCCGAAAAGCTCAGTAGATTCCACAGGAGTCATTATCTTGCCCATTCTATACAAGCAACATATGCGACACCTTTTCACCCTGCTTATTCCTTGTTTTTTTTCAGTAGGAATGTTTGCGCAAACTCCTGCTTCTTCTACTTTTCCTGTAAATGGAACTCAAGACAAGCATTTAGTTAAAACAGTACTAGAACATGGTACTGTTCATGTAGACGCTTCTACTATTCTCGAAGATGCTACTGTAGTTATTTTCAGGGGAGAGATTCTAGCTGTGAACCCTGAATCGGTAATTGGACCAGCAGTTCGTTTGGACCTGACAGGATATCATCTTTACCCATCTTTCGTCGATTTACATTCGTCATATGGCCTTCCAGAGGTAAAACCATCAAAGTGGTCTAGAACTCCCCAGTACGAAACTAACACTAAAGGTGCGTATGGTTGGAATCAGGCTGTTCGCCCTGAAATTGATGCGTCCGAAAAATTTATTCCAGAAGCAATAACCGCAAAGGCCTTGCGTGAAGCTGGATTTGGCGCCCTATTAACTCATGTTCCCGACGGAATTGTTCGTGGTTCAGGAGCTCTTGTTATGCCTGTCGACGACGCTCGTGAGGCCATGCTATCTCCACTTGCGACAACACATTTTAGTTTTAGAAAGGGATCCTCTCGCCAGTCTTATCCAAACTCACTTATGGGTGCTACAGCTCTTCTACGCCAAACCTATCACGACGCTTCTTGGTACGCCTCAGCATCACCCCATAACCTAGCTGGTGGAACAAATCTTTCACTAGAAGCCTTCAACTCAAATATTACTCTCCCTGCAATCTTCTCTGCCGGTAGTTGGAAGGACATCCTCCGCGCCGATGTCGTTTCTAAGGAGTTCGATTTAGACTATATACTACTCGGGGGAGGGGATGGGTATCAACGAGCAGATGAAATAAAGTCTACAGGAGCAACAATTATAGTTCCAGTAAACTACCCCAAACCCTATGATCTTAGCGATCCTTTTCTTGCAAGATTTATCTCGTTGACAGAATTAAAACACTGGGAACTTGCTCCAAGCAACGCAGCTCTTCTTAATTCTGCAGGGGTTAACTTTTGCTTAACAGCTCAAGGGTTAAAAAGCCCTTCAGAATTCCTCCCTGCAGTACGCAAAGCTGTTGAACGTGGTTTACCGATTGATGTGGCATTACGGGCTATGACTGAAACCCCTGCGAAGGTTATTGGCCTTTCAAATATGGTAGGTACTATTAAACCAGGCCTTAAAGCAAACATAATCGTAACAGACGGACCGATATTCAATGCTGAGACCAAACTTGTTGAGCATTGGGTAAGTGGCAGCCCTACGATTATGCTTGATCGCAATGCAGTAGATCTTTCAGGAGAATACGATATTTCTTTTAGTGGTTATAGTGACGAGTTGAAACATATTTCTGTTACAGAAGGTTGGAAAGCTGTTGAAATAATCAATGACACAACGAAGAATAAAATGTCTATTTCTCTTGACAACAGAACTGTGGTGCTTGGATTTGACTCTGAAAAAGGACCATTTAGACTTACGGGTAATGTTTGGATGGATAGTCGAATTTGGGAGGGAGCAGCTCAGATGCCCGATGGTACTTGGGTTTCATGGAGCGCTGTAAAAGTTGATTCTCAAGAAGTGAAATCGGAACAGGACTCAACGAAAACTGAAGATTCTGAACAAGAATCTATTGGGGAAGTATTCTACCCATTTACTGCGTATGGATCTCCAAAAGTTTCTTCAGAAGCTGTAGAGGAAAAGGCAGTGGTGATTAGAGGAGCTACGGTTTGGACTTGTGAAAATGAAGGAATATTAAAGGAGACAGACGTGCTGATTTACAAGGGTAAAATAGTAGCCGTCGGTTCGAGACTTAACGTACAGGAAAGTATAGGAACTAATATCGAAATCAAAGAGATCAATGGCAGAGGGATGCATCTTACCCCTGGGATTATTGATGAGCACTCCCATATTGCGATAGAAAGGGGTGTAAATGAGGCAACACAGGCAAGCAGTGCAGAAGTTTGGATAGGACACTCACTCAATAGTGAAGATGTAAATATCTATAGACAACTTGCAGGTGGTGTTACCTGTGCTCAACTTCTTCATGGTTCGGCGAATCCCATAGGGGGCCAAAGTGCAATTATTAAATTTCGATGGGGAGCTCTTCCAACGGATTTGTTGTACGAGGAAGCTACTCCTTTTATAAAATTCGCCCTTGGCGAGAATGTGAAGCAGAGTAACTGGGGTGATGCTCAAAAAATCAGATTCCCTCAATCTCGAATGGGAGTAGAACAAGTGTTTTATGATCATTTTATTCGAGCAAGAGAGTACGGAGAATCGTTTATAAAATATAGACACGATTTATCTAAAACTAGTCGACGAAATTTGCGTGCTGGAAAAGGTCCTATTGAACCCCGTTACGACATCGAACTAGAAACGTTACTTCAAATTTTAAGAGAGGAAAGATTTGTAACATGCCATAGCTATCGACAGGACGAAATAAATATGCTGATGCATGTAGCAGATTCGATGAATTTCAGACTCAACACCTTTACGCATATACTAGAAGGATATAAAGTGGCAGATAAAATGAAGGAACACGGAGCAGGGGGCTCGAGTTTTAGTGATTGGTGGGCATATAAATATGAAGTAAAGGATGCAATACCATATAACGGAGCGATTTTATATGGTCAAGGAATAACAACAGCTTTCAACAGCGATGATGCAGAGATGGCAAGGCGCCTTAATCAGGAAGCCGCGAAAGCGGTTAAGTACGGGCAAGTGCCAGAAGAGGAGGCTCTCAAATTTGTAACTCTTAATCCCGCAAAACTTCTGCATATTGATCATAAAACAGGCTCAATCAAGGTGGGGAAAGATGCAGATATTGTGGTTTGGGATGAAAACCCATTAAGCATGAACGCCCGTGCTATTAGAACATACGTAGAAGGAGAATGTCTATACAGCTTAGAACAAGATTTGATACTACGCAAAGCAATTCAGGCTGAACGAGCCCGAATTACACAAAAGATGGTCAAAGCGGGCTCAGAGGGGAAGGGGTTACGCAAACCGTCAGAGAAGATTCGATCTCATTACCATTGTGATACTGAAACCGAGGAAAATAACTAAGTCATGAGATTCGCACTACTATTCATACTCACGGGTCTTATTTCGTTAGCCCCCTTTTCTCAGCAGACTCCTGCACCAGATCAAACTCGTTCTATTTTAATACTAGGTGGCATAGCTCACTTGGGCACTGGAGACGCTATAGAAGATGCCGCAATTGGTTTCCGAGATGGAAAAATAGACTTCGTAGGAAGGACATTTCAAGCCGACAAGAGCAAATATGATGAAATAATAAATGCCTCAGGAAAGCAAATATATCCGGGCTTTATCGTGACAAACACCACTTTAGGTCTTCAAGAAATAGGTGCAGTGAGGGCTACTCAAGATCAATATGAAGTAGGGACATTCCGCCCAAATGTGAGAGCAATTATCGCTTTCAATACAGACTCGGAAATTACCCCTACCGTTCGTTCAAATGGTGTACTAATGGGCCAAATTACACCTCGCAATGGTGTGATCTCAGGCGCTTCTGGAGTAGTTCAATTCGACGGGTGGAATTGGGAGGATGCTTCAATTAAAATGGTGGATGGCATCCATTTAAACTGGCCCTCTACCCATCATAAACATTCGGTAGATGGAAAAATTGATATACGAAAGAGAAAAACATACGATCAACAGAAGCACGAAATAGACAGGTATTTTGCTGAGGCTCGTGCTTATGCGCAAGCTCACCCAGAGCCCTCTGCTTCAGTGATGGATGTAAGACACGAAGCAATGCGTGGTATTTTCGATGGGTCACTTGCCCTATACTGTCATGCCTCTGACGTAAGAGCGATTACGGAGGCAGTCCATTTCAAACGAGAAATGGGAATAAAGCGCCTAGTGATAGTTGGCGGATATGATGCATATCTCGTTGGCGATATTTTACGTGAAAACAACGTTGGAGTCCTACTTACAAGCGTTCACAGACTACCTCGATTTAAGGAAGATGATATTGATTTACCATATCGACTCCCCAAATTACTCGCCGATGAGGGGGTGCTTTTTGCTCTGCAAGTGGATGCCCGAATGACCGAGATGAATACTCGGAACCTCCCTTTTTATGGTGGGACTGCTCGTAAATACGGTCTAACAGAAGAGCAGGCAATTATGGCACTAACCCGAAATCCAGCAAGAATATTAGGTATCGACGACGTGTGCGGAACAATTGAAAGAGGCAAGGACGCTACGCTATTTATTTCTGAGGGTGACGCTTTAGATATACGCACGAACGATCTCACGCATGCCTTTATTCAAGGGCGGACTATTGATCTTGATAATCGTCAAAGAGAGCTGTACCGTAAATTCCAAACTAAATACGGAGCCGAGTTATTAGACTAAGCCTGCTTTGTGACAATAAGGTAGATTGTAGTCCGCTAGTCTAATACCCGATTTTTGATCTTACTCGGGAAAGAACTTCGGATGCCACGTTACGAGCTCGATCAGCACCATTTGATAATGCGCTGTCTATTTCTTCTCGATTTGCCATTAGCTCATTGAAACGAGTTCGTTCTGAAGCAAATCCATCGACCAGGGCTTCTAATAGAGCCTTTTTTGCGTGTCCCCAACCATATCCGCCAGCGCGTAGTGCTTCAGCCATTTTCTGTGCGTCATCTTGTGACGCTACTAGTTTATATAGGTTGTACACGACAGCTGAGTCCGGATCTTTGGAATCTTCAAGTGGTGTTGTGTCTGTGATTATCTGCTTATTGATAACCTTCTTCAGTGTATTAGCATCGTCGAAGATGTTAATAGTATTGCCTTGTGATTTTGACATCTTCCCGCCATTCGTTCCCGGCACATACATCGTAGATTCTCTTGTGAGAGCTTCGGGAAGGACAAGAGTTTCTCCAAACTTATGATTAAATCGAGAAGCGACATCCCTTGTCATTTCGAGATGTTGCATTTGGTCTTTACCTACAGGAACTTTTTCAGCATCGTACAAAAGAATATCAGCCGCCATTAGCATTGGATAGCCAAAAAGCCCCGCGTTCACATCCTCTAGTCGGTCTGATTTATCTTTAAAACTATGTGCCAAACCTAGTCGCGAGTAAGGGAACATACATTGCAAATACCACGCGAGTTCTGTAACCTCTGGTACATCGCTTTGACGGTAAAAAACGCTTCTAGAAACATCAAGGCCACAAGCCATCCAAGTTGCAGCAACAGCGTACGTATTGTCCTTTAGGAGTTCAGCGTCCTTGATTTGGGTTAAAGAATGCATATTTGCGATGAACAGATATGAATCGTTCGCCGGATCGTTTGCAAGACTTATGGCAGGCAAAATTGCACCTAGGATGTTTCCAAGATGTGGAGTGCCGGTACTTTGTATTCCTGTGAGAATGCGTGCCATTTTATTTTGCGAATATCAGCAGAATTCGTTGAACGCCTGTTTTAGGTGCTCTGCGATAGCTTCCGCTGTGTTCCCTTCGATGTGGTGACGTTCTACCATCATAGCTAACCTACCATCTTTAAATAAAGCTATGCTAGGTGATGACGGAGGGTAGGGAAGCATAAACTTTCGCGCCTGTGCTACCGCTTCAAGGTCAAATCCTGCAAACGAAGTTGTAAGATTATCAGGTGTTTTTTCGTTTTCGAGAGACGCTTTTAACGCAGGTCGCATAGATCCAGCTGAACATCCACAAACACTATTAAGTGCAACAATAGTAGTTCCGGACTTTTCCATAACTGAGTTCACATCTTCAACAGTGAGTAATTCTTCAAAACCAGCGTCTACGAGCTCGGCTTTCATTGGGGCAACTAATTCAGCGGGGTACATTATTTATTTGGGTTAAAGGTTGATTTCAATTCAAGTTCAGAGTATTGCTCATCATGTATGGGTGAAGGAGCATCTATCATTACGTCTCTACCAGAGTTATTCTTAGGGAAGGCGATAAAATCACGAATAGAATCCGATCCGCCAAACATAGAACAAAGTCTATCAAATCCTAGGGCTAAACCACCATGAGGAGGAGCACCGTATTGGAAGGCGTCCATAAGGAAACCAAATTGAGCCTCTGCTTCTTCAGGTGTAAATCCGAGAAGATCGAACATCCTTGACTGAAGTTCTTTATCGTGGATTCTTATAGACCCTCCTCCGATTTCAACACCGTTAATTACCATATCGTAAGCGTTGGCTTTAACTCTTCCAGGATCTGAGTCTATCAGGGCAAGTTGATCAGGTTTAGGAGATGTAAATGGGTGGTGCATAGCGTGGTATCGCTCGGTTTCCTCGTCCCATTCGAGAAGCGGGAAATCCATTACCCACAGAGGTTTAAACACCTTCGGATCACGTAACCCCAATTCTTCTCCTAAGTGGAGTCGTAGCTCGCCTAATTGCTTTCGAGTTTTATCTAATTCTCCTGAAAGGATTAAAATCAAGTCACCTTTTCCTGCACCGGTTTTTTCAGCCCAAACAGTTCTAGCACTATCATCGAAGAACTTATCTACGCTACTCTTAGTTGTCCCGTCCTCGTTTATTTTACAATAAATAAGACCTTTAGCTCCTATTTGTGGACGCTTTACCCAATCGGTAAGCTTGTCTAATTTCTTTCTAGTGAATTCCGCTCCTTCGGGAACCACTATTCCAAGAACAGTTTCTGCTGAGTCGAAAACACCGAATCCCTTGCCTTGGGAAACCTCGCACATATCAACAAACTCCATCCCAAATCTAACGTCCGGCTTATCTGAACCATAAAGCATCATAGCATCATCATAGTCCATTCTAGGAAAACCCTCGATTTCTACGTTTAGCACGACTTTAAACAAATGGCGCACCATACCCTCGAAAGTGTTCAAGATGTCTTCCTGTTCTACAAATGCCATTTCGCAGTCTATCTGAGTAAACTCAGGCTGTCTGTCTGCACGAAGATCCTCGTCGCGGAAGCACTTTACTATTTGGTAATAACGATCAAAACCACTCACCATAAGAAGTTGCTTGAAGGTCTGAGGGCTTTGTGGAAGAGCGTAGAACTGTCCTGGATTCATTCGGCTTGGCACAACGAAATCTCTCGCACCTTCTGGAGTACTCTTAATAAGATATGGAGTCTCGACGTCGATAAACCCAACCGAATCGAGGTATTTACGAGTTTCCATACCGACTCGGTGACGAAGAATAATATTTTGCTTAACAGGATTTCTGCGTAAATCTAAGTAGCGATACTGCATTCTAAGATCGTCCCCTCCATCGGTTTCATCTTCAATTGTGAATGGAGGAGTTTTACTTGGGTTGAGAATGTGGATTGTTTTGACGTCGATCTCAATTTCTCCCGTAGGATTTTTCAAGTTTTTACTCTCTCGCTCAATAACGTTCCCGCTAACTTTAATCACGAATTCTCTTCCCAATTTTCGAGCAGTTCCACATAACTCAGAATCGGTGTCCATATTGAAAACGAGCTGAGTTATTCCGTATCGATCTCGAAGATCTACAAAAGTCATTCCCCCAAGATCACGAGCTTTCTGTACCCAGCCAGAAAGTGTAACAGTAGTACCTGAATTTTCAAGGCGCAATTCGCCGCAAGTGTGTGATCTGTGCATAGGGCAAAGATAGAGCCAGTAGAGGGTTTAAATATGGTTTCTAGCGCAAGTTGTTTTGTGAAAAACAATGAAAAATCGACTTTTCATCATTTTCGTTTCTAGTATCATAAAGTTACATGTGAGGGACGGGAGCAAATTTCACTAGGGCTCTATGTAACACGAGTTTTACTATTTAATTTTATTGCGATTCTACCTCCAAGATATGCCATTGGAATATATGCAAGTGTTAAGTCACCGACTGTAAACCAAACAGGTGATGGCAACAAGAAAATCATCGTAACACCTCCGAATAAGAACCAACATCCTATTCCTAGTGCAAACCTGATTTTATGCTTCGATACAATTAATGCGGCAATTAATGCTCCAAACAAAGTGCCTAATGCATGAGCTAGAAATGGCATTAAAAAATGCTTAGGCTCAAAAAGATGTAAAGACTCTTTCAGCCCTTCTGTAGTTGTAGTAATAACACCTTCAGGTGGCGCAATAACACTTCCGCTAATCATTATGAGCCCCATATTTAAGGCGCTACCAGCAATTACACCAACGACTACTGCAATTACACTTCTTAAAATCGTATTCATGTTTACCAAGATAACACGACCAACTCAAACTCTAGCTAAGGTCCTAAAATGTTATTTGTCCGCCAATTACAACCCCATGACTGATAGCATCTCTCACACTATGTGTTTCGGCTGGAGGGAGAGGCTCAACATCAGGAACGGGAAAACCACTTATAAAGTTTAAAGGCACATAACCATCGGTTCGGAACAGCTCCACGAATAATTTGGAAGAATTAGTTATCATCACGGAATATCCTAATACTATTTGATTTTGTCTTTCCCATGGCGCACCAGATGGTCCTGCTATGAAGTTTGAAAACTCTCCTGAAATGGAATGCTGCATAGAAGAAGCGCAGTCAAAGGTATATTTTGCCCCAGCATCAAAGGATGAGACGTGTGAAGCCTCATAAATATCTAATGGAGCAGTAGGGTTGTGTGTTCCAGGCCAAACCTGAAGAGTCTTAGCGAATCCAGCTTTTAATGTGAGTCTTTCATTTGCAATAAGTTTACCATATACTGTCCAAGCAGGGTTGTTATCATTGCTAGGGTCAAAATGAATTACGGGGAATTCATGGTAATATGCGCTACCGTGTAAATAAGAACCGCCAGCCATAAGTGACACGTTATCGTTAATAAATAATGTGTAATTGAGGTCTGCCGTGAAGTTGTTGATTTGCGAAGGGACATTTGTTGAATCACCCACTGGAGTATTCATTGCTCTAAATTGAGCTCCACCTTGTACCGCCATCAACGTTGCATGAACGTTCCATTTTTTAAATCCGAGTTGAGCTCCATAACCAAGCCCTCCAAATGCATGCCACATGGTTGAATTAGTGAATGGACTGACTGTTCCGGTTTGTCCAAAAGGGGCGTCCATTTTTCCGACTGCACCATATAGAGGACATTTATTAAGGTCACCAAAAAGCAAGAAACCTTTTCTTAATTGAATTTGGTTTCTTTCCAATGATGTGATGATCCCCGAACCGAAACTTTGTTCCGGATTGTATAACATTTCAGCATAAGCGGCTAACCAATTGTTTACAGAACCTGATAATGACAATTGAAAGGAATGGACAACAGCTTCGCTCACCTCAGTCCCAATTTGGTTGCTTGATGTGGGGTGACGCATTAAATATCCGAATTTTGAGTCGGTATTAGACTTTTGGTAATCTCCAAGAGCAATTAATGAACTCCCAATAATAAAGGACCCATTTTCGAAATTGCCGGACTTACGTTCCTCAATAAAAACATTAACCTTTCTAAGGTCTTCATTGGGCTCCAGCATCTTGTAGCTAAAAGCGGAATTAATACCTATAATATCATTCTGCATATTATCAGAAGGCTCTTGAGCAAAAGTGCCAGTCGCAATTGATACCATAAAAAGAAAAGTAATGGTTATAGTTTTATTCATGTTATTTAGTTTTGATTCATGATGTTCGTAAAGTAATAGATTCGATTCAAAGAATAATTGATTTAAGTAATAAATACGATAGTTCAATATTTGTAGGACTATTCATTTAAGAGTAATAATAAGTAATGCCCAGCCGACCAACTAAAGTTCCTCGACTCTAAGCCTTCTCCAGTAATAGGCTGGTAATTTTCTCTTATTGAAGTTCCTTTTCCTAGAACGCCTTCAGCGTTATGGATTAATTTAGATGTTGCTCTGTAAGCATCGTTATGATACCCATAATTGTGTAACCCCTCGACACCAAAGTATGCCTGATCTAACCAATTAGCCCCTCTCCAATACCCTCTATCGGGTTTAAAGCTAGGGTGACTAGCGCTTAAGGTTTGGAACGGCACTTTTGTATTAAAGAAGTTGGGATTAATCATATTGTTCTTTACCGCCTCGGCTTGTTTATTTGTAGCGGCGTTAACCCATAAAGGAATCCAACCCTCACAACCCATTGCTTCAACAATAGTTTCCCCATCAATGGAAGTGTCATAAAACCAACCTGTTTTTTCATCAAAGAATTGATTTTGAATTACCGTTTTTAATTCCGCGGCTTCCATGCTAAAAAGGCTAACATCCTTTTCTAGTTTTAACACTTTTGCCATCTTGGCTAGATATAGCTTTTCAGCATATAGATATGAATTTAAATCAACACTTTCTTGGTTTAAAGAAAAAACTGTATTAGAACTTTTAACCAACTCGCTTTCATCAAAACGAACAGCATTATCCATTCCGCTTTCCCATTTTGCGGCCACTAATGTGCCATCGGTAGAGCCATATTCACAAACGTGATCTTTATCATAATCTCTAAATTCGTACCACCAATTATGTTGCTTTAAAACTTTAGGATACATTTCTCTAATGAAATCAAGATTTCCATCGTTTTTGTAGACTTCCCAAACCGCCCATGCTGAAAGAGGAGGCTTTGTGTTTCGATAATTATGTTTTTCTATTGTTGTGTCTCTGAATACGCAATCGGGAATAAAGCCATTTTCAAATTGAAAATCATACATAGCTCTGATTTGATCTTTTGCCAAACCGGTGTTGTAATGTGAAACAGCTACGGCATGCTTCCAGCTGTCCCAAGCCCAAAATCCTAAAAACCATTTGTAATGGTAACTAGGAAAAATCCCGGTATGTTTTAATTCACCCGCTCCAATCCGAGTGTTGTTCTGTAATGTGAGTACTGTTTTTGCAACTAAATCTTTGTAAGAGCTGTCTTGCCAATGGACTCCTAATTTGTTGTTCAGAGTTTTTAGTTCTTCTTCTTTTTCTTTTACTCTTTTATGAAGTTGTTTCAGAGGCGTTTTGGAAGCGAACTCAAGGTCTTGCTGCTCATCATCGGTATTGTATTCAGAAAAAACAAATGTGTGGCCTATCGTTAGAATATGTGTCTCATGAGTTTTTAATTCTATATCGCTTAACGAGATAGTGTATGATGAATCCGTTGTGATAATATGGTCAATTTCGTCTTCAAAAGTTTGGACAACTCCTTTTGCAGTACTTCTATTAGTTGTTAAAGAGATGGTGTTACCCGCTTTCTTAATAATTAATCCAATGGGAAAAGTAATCCCATTCCAAGAGGGGTGAAGGATGATTTTTTTATCCGAGAGATTGGTTATTTGAGTCGAAATTATTGCAGAGTGTGGAGAATTGAAAAAAAGATTCTGCTCTAACTTAAGTTCGTTATTCTCGAAGACCTGGTTTAAATGACTGTTATAGCTTGTGTGTGATGCAGAGAAATCATTTAAATCAAGTTTCTCTTTCGTTGTAGGGTTTATCAACTCTAATTGGCTTAACGCCGTACTGCTCCACTCCCCTTGTCCTTGAGTCATTAAAAAAGGACCAGAAAACCCTAAGGCTTTATTTTCTTCGTTTGAAAATCCATAAGCAAACCAAGCACCTTGATCTGAAAAGGCAAGTGATGATCTGTCCTTTGGCGAAGAAGGTGTTCCAGAATAATCTAAATTGTTTGAGGGAAGAGAAGTTGAAAACGAATATTCTTGATATTCAGCGGGGCGACAGTAGAACAGGAATAGCGTAAGGCTTAAATAGATTATTAGATTCTTCTTTTTCACGGGTCTTTGTAACATTTTTTATACCTCAATTATTGAATGATTCCTTACTTTCAATTTTTGACATTGCCCGCTCTGCAATTGCTGTAATTGACAACGAAGGGTTCACGCCAGGATTAGCGGAAATCATAGAACCGTCAATCACATACATATTCTTATATCCGAAGACTTTGTTGTTCTCATCGATTACACCTGTTTTAGAATCTTTTCCCATAACAGCGCCGCCTAAAATATGGGCAGTTGAAGGGATACCCAATAGTGCTTCCCCAACGAAAGATGTTGCTTTGCCATCTATTTGGTCTGCAAACAAAGAAGTTAATTTTATTGATTCTGGAATAAAAGGAGTGGGTTTTTTCCCTGAACTCATCATAGATTTAACCCCCCCCCAAATATTTTGCTTAAAAACAATTGTACTGTCAAGAGTTTGCATAAATAAAAGCACCACGGTTTTTCTTGCCCAACTGTTTCGGAAATAAACCTTAAAGTACTCAAAGGGAGATTTGAGGAAACTCCAAAAAATATTTAAATACCTTACTATATGATTTTTTGATGCTGAATATGGAAGATGAAGAAGTTTCCACGCACTAGAACCTTCTCCATATCTAACTATTTCTAAATGACTGTTTTCGTCTGTATGTAAAACACTACCTATCGCTATACCTTTAGATAGATTGAGCTCCTTATTTAAACTCGAAACACTGACCAATGTTTCATTGTTAGTCCTGATATCATGCCCTATTTTATCAGAAAGCCTTGGTAACGAAGATTTTTTAAGACCGAGAAGTAATTTGAGTGTTCCCATTACACCTCCCGATATGACAATGCCTTTAACCCTAATTTTCTTTTTCTTTTTGAAAAACTTGATGCTGTCCCTTATCAAGACCTCATATCCCTCATTACCATCTTTGCTTGAAAGGGGTTTAATATCAATTACTTCTTGCTCGGCCATTATTTCAGCTCCATTTACTTGTGCTAAATAGAGATAGTTTTTATCTAAGCTATTTTTAGAATTATTAGGACATCCCGTCATACAAGCACCACAATAATTGCATCCGGTTCTTTCAGTCCCCTTTCCATCAAAGTAGGGGTCTGGTTGAGGCACGTTAGGCTTTCCGAAATAGACGGAGACATTGGGAGCGAAAAATTGACTTCCTTTTCCGAGCTTGTGAGCGACTTTTTCTAGAGCTTTATCACCATCAAATAATATTGGATTTGGTGTTGCCCCGAGCATTTTCAATGCAGTTTGGTAATAAGGTTTTAAGTCCTCTTCCCAGTCATTAAGTTCGCTCCAACTACCTGTTTTGAAAAAAGCAGATTTAGGAATAGGCAAAGTATTTGCATATACTAATGAACCTCCTCCTACTCCTACTCCTGAAGCGATGGTAATGTGCCTAAAAAAAGACATTTTCATTATTCCAAAGCATCTAAAAAGAGGTATCCAAAGCCAACGTTTAAAATCCCAATTGGTTTTGGCAAAATCATCAGCTTTATACCATTTGCCTTTTTCAATAACTAAGACCTTGTATCCTTTCTCCGATAACCTTAATGCACTGACAGACCCACCAAATCCGCTACCAATTATTATATAGTCAAATTCCATTTCTTCGTGTTTTTTACGAATTCACCATGATGGTCTCCCGGCTAGGCTCATTTTCATGAAAGATACGAAGTGTTTTTAAAGGGTATTCAATCAGCGGGATAGTCTATTGTCATTGTTTCACCCATTCTCTTTGACAATTAACCAGCTACAACCCGCCGATATATAATTCATTCGATGGTTTATTCCTGTTCCAAAGGAGAAATCAAGTTGTAGATTTTGGTTCACTAAATATGTAATCCCTGAATCAAAATTCAGGATGAATTCTTCTAGGTTTATGACTTCCCCGTATGGTTCGATATAAATCCCAACCTTTTCATTTACACCAACTCCTAAAGCTAATGTATAAGTTAAATCTCCTTTACCTACTCCAAAGTAATTATATCCCAGATTATATCCGATTTCAGTATTTTCATTTAATTCGTGTGAAATACAGATTTTATTTATAGACCCATATTTTCCACTAGTTAATTCATGTGTTCCTGAAGGAATTATTAAGTGAGTTAAGAAGGCAATCTCAGTATTAAGGCTCTCTTTTTTTAGCATCTGAATTTTGGCTCCAATCTCAAGATCACTGATACCCTGAAAACTATTATTATCAACCTCAAGCCCTTCAAACTGGTTTAAAATTCGCAGCTCGAATCCGTTTGTTATTCCATATCTAAATAAGTTTGTAGGCAGGAATGTTTGTCGTGTAGAAAAAAACTCACCTCCTTCATAACCCATAAAAACTCCACTTTCTATTTGCAGACCTCCCCGTGCTATAGTTGAAGAACTTTCTGTTTGGTCCGGCCTGTCTGTGATAATTTGGGCATCGATTTCCCCACCAATTATTATTACTAAAATTACCAATATTAATTTCTTATTCATGTTTAGTTCTAGTTCCTTTTAGTTACGAATAATGGTTATGGCCGGATGTTTTCGTCTGCAAAGTTAAGCAACGAATTAGAACGTAATAGGACTTTCACATTGATTGACAACGGGACTAATTATTTATCTGGTAAATCGTCTCATTCACCTTGTCCATAAATTCGTGTAAGTATTCTGGGACAGAGCTTTGTGATTGGTCAATTCGCCAACTTTGTAAAGTTCCATTTTCCGAATATTGAATCAATAAACCTCCTTGGTCAGCACAATCAGGACATCCTAGAGTGATTTCACTTTCGCCTAGCAATTGATTTGGAAAGTAATCAATTAAATCTTCCACCTGCTCAAACACGTCATTATCTAATTCGATAAAATTAAAATCTGTTCCTGAATAGTTGTCATTTAAATCTTCAAAGAGTTTGTCACAGGTCAATTTGAATGTTTCCACACATCCTTCTCCAAAACACTCTCCGTAAAAATGCCCGAAAATTAAAAAGTCATTCTGGGCTAATTCTATATCACAGTTTTTATTGCAAGAGGAAAGAAATAATATAACCGAACTGAAAATTATAAATTGAATTCTATTCTGGTGCTTTTGTATATAAGCCCACCGACTATCTGAATCGTTCATTATTTTTTTATTAAAACAGTTGCATATTTATTATTTACCGATTCAATACTCACCAAATATACTCCTGCGGGTTCTTCGAAATATATATCGATTAATTCGCTTTCTTGGCAAAGTATAGACTGAATCGTCTTTCCATGTAAATCCATGATATCAAGCTTAATTGGTGGTTTGAACGGTGTTAGATCTATTGACACATGTCCAGTTGTTGGATTGGGGAAGATTTCTATGTTGGAATTAGGCCCCTCAACTAAACTCACTGAAGTTGGAATAACTCCAATTTTTAATCCAACGGGTCTATGGTCAGAAATGTAATAGTCATAGTTTGAAAATCCGCCAGACATGTAATTGTCTATTTTGATTGTTTGAATTACTGATTCAGGATTCGAAAATTCACTAAATAGTTCGTTTGTAATTAAGATGTGGTCTAGGTGAGAAGGCCACCCAGGAAACGACCAATTTGCGGACGAGCCACTAGCAATTTCCTCATCGGCAAACAAGTAGTTGGTTGGATCATCTAAATACATCTGAAACACATTATTTTGATTCCCATCGGTTAATATGTCGTTAAGGTCCCCCGTAACAATTACACGGGATGAAGGGAAATTCATATCGATGTATTGCTTAAGTAGGGAGCTGGCTTCATATCGCCTGGCTTCCTCATCAGAGGAATTACCAATATCGAGTTGTCCATCACCACAGCATTTGAAGTGATTATTAATCACTATAAACTCTTCTCCCATAAATGTGAGCTCTATAACCAAAGGCGATCTAGGGAAAGCATTCCAGTATTGTGAGGTATCATAGATCTTATAGATGGATTGAATGTCAATAGAGCCGGTTTTATAAACGTAGGCAAGTCCTCCAAACCAATCATTATCCATAAAGAGTTCGAAGCCAGGTAGATTATTTATCATCTGCCTGCAGATTGTTGTGTCATCGACTTCTTGTATAGCAAGTAAATCGACGTCAAGGGATTTAATAATTTGACTTACAGAATCGACAGTTACAGATCCGTGTTTTGGGAACCACTCAATATTCCAAGTAACAACTTCAAAAGTTGAGTCAGTACCGAAGGAAATATCGCTAAGGCTTTGACAGTAAAATTGTCCAGCGAGCAACAGAAAAAACATGGTTGACAGACTTCTCATCATCCCCAAAGCTAATTCATTAAGTGTCGATTGATTACCAACAGTTATTCTCTAATTATTTTTTGAATAATATTTTTCCCGCTGCCTAGTTCTATATGAACGGTGTAATATCCAGGAATAAGCCCACTTAAATTTATTGAGTTCTTTGTAAAACTAA
>Ga0206678_10000872_pt1 | contig 19201 bp, 4 predicted proteins | sample M180m12015metaG_FD_155453 | JGI IMG/M metagenome (GOLD analysis project Ga0206678, IMG submission 155453) | Ammonia-oxidizing marine archaeal communities from Monterey Bay, California, United States - M1 80m 12015 | ecosystem: Environmental > Aquatic > Marine > Intertidal zone | place: USA... | reverse complement strand
TAGGGGTTTTGATATTTTTGGTTCTTTATTCTATAAAACTAAAAAGTCTGACCTATTAGATCAGACTTCTTTATTTTATTCTATAGGATTGAGAACTTTCCCTTTCTCAACTTTCCCTGATTATTAGAATTCTAATTTCTCTCCATCTTTATACGCAACAATAAAGGAAGTAATATATCCGTCTTTCTTCATTGATTTTTGATAAGCTATTGCCTCATCAAGTGTATAGAACATGCCTGCAAGGTAAGCTGTTTTTTGTTCAGAAACAGGAACAGTAATTAAGTAATCCTCTTCAAATAAATCGGCTGGAGTATTGAACTCACCAAAAGTTCCTAAATTAACACGGAAAATATAAGGATCACCTCCTTGTGCTATTTGATCTTGCTTACTGAATGATTTCATTAATTCAGCTCTAGCTCTTTCGTATATGTTATGAGTTTTTAATGCTTTTTTATCTTCATCTAGTTCACGATAAATGTAAATTAGGTTTTGGTAAGCAGGTAAAAATAATTTATCTTGTTTGATAGAGGTTCTGAAAAGCTTAATCGCTTTTTTCATATACTCTTCTTTTGTTGTTCCCCGAGCATTACTTGCGTATGTATAATGAGCGACTGCCATATTGTACGTCCATTCTCTAGTTTTATATATTTTAGGAGTTAAGTATTTTAAATAACGTTTTGCTTGCCCTATCCCTCTTTTTTCTCCTGTAGCTAAGTAGGATATTGCTAGATTTCCTCTTGCATAATTCAATCCGTCATTAGTTATTTTACCTCTTTTTAATCTTTTTTCAGTATTCTTAAGATGAGTTTGTGCAGTAACATATTCTTTATTACCTAACGCTTTTACTCCAAGGTTGTATTCTCCAATTCCCTCCTGTATTTGAATCATACTTCTTTCATCAATTTTATTGATTTTATTGAATTGAAGGTGGTCATCTTTCTTTACAATTTTAAGGTTAGTAACATCAGGACGCTCACCTTTTGGTACATATACTCCTTCTTTTTTCTTTTTGGTTATTTTGCTTTCTTTTCCTGCTGTAGCTATTTTTTGTTCTTTTTGAATTAATTTAGCTTCAGCAGTTTGCATTCTGTCAATTACTTTATCTGCATCATTGTCATTGCCAGAATTTCTATAAATAGCTTCCAAAGTTATATAGGCTTGAAAAAAGAATTCATCTTTTCGAATTACAGAACTTAATAAGGAAGCAGCTTCATTATCACTCCCAACCTTATGATGTGCAATTGCTATATTATAAGCCCAGTTTATGTCGTTATATGCTTTAGAAGTGATTAAGTCTAGAAAGCGTTTACTTACAGCATAGTCTTCCTTGTTGCCAGTACTTGCATAGGATAAAGCCATATTTGCTCTTAGAAAATTTAAGGCATCATCACTTAATTTAGCTCTTTTATACCTTTTCATTGCGCTTTTGAACTCATTGAGGGCTGCAGTGTAGTCCTTTTTGTTCATTAATTCTACAGCAGCAGAATAATGGTCTCCAGCCAGCTTTGATTGGTCAATAGAACGCTTGCTAATGTTCTTTGAGTTTTCGTATTGCAATACCTTGTCTACATCTGAAATAGGATGCCAAGTGTAAGCCACTAAATCAGCTATTTGAGTAGTGTCAGCTATAGCCCCTTTAGCTGTGAATGAAACTGCAAAAAGTAAAATTGCAACTGAAAATAATGTTCTTTTTATCATTTTTTTAATGTTTTCTATTCTGTTTGCCAAATTATGAAAAATTATTGAAGTATTATCCTGTGGTTAATTAACTGATTATTTAATTCAATTTGAATAAAATATACTCCTTTTGCAAAAGTAGTCAAATCAATGCTTGTTTGCTTTTTAAAAGTAATATTATTATCAATAAAAATTAATCGGTTTCCTAGTGAATTTAGAACTGAAATACTAGTTAATTCCTCAGTAGATTTTATTGTTAAATTTCCTTTAGTAGGGTTAGGGTAAATAGTAAGTTCACTCTCACTCTCACCTATAAAGTCAATAAGAATAAGTATACTGTAAGATGTTGCGATACAACCGTTAGTATCCACTACTTCAACACTATACTCTCCCTGAACAGTAGGAATAAAAGTATCATTTATAGCACCATTTATTGGATTTCCATTTGCATCATACCATTGGTAATTAATATAACCAGGAGTGGCTTCAATGGTATTTCCATTTTGCCAAATATTTACAATTACAGGGTTAGGTTCACTAATTGTAGTAGAACTAGCCGTTAAGCAGCCATTTGTATCTGTCACAATTAGGTTGTAAAACCCAGCACATAAGTTATTTGGATTAGCGCCTCCCCAGTCATAAATGTAAGGTCCTGTTCCTCCATTTACACTTGCAGTGGCTGTTCCGTCACAATCTCCATAACAACTTGCATTAGTCGTGTTAATAATACATCCTAATTCCTCTGGTTGATAAATTATTACTGAAATGGCATTACTACATCCGTTTGCATCACTCACAAGATAATCAGCAGTTCCTGCGGCTAAATTGTAGAATGTATTTGATGTTTGATAATTAATACCATTATTTGCAGAATATTGGAAGGGTGCTGTCCCTCCATTGATGATTGTAAACGTAATTTCTCCGTCTTGAAGTCCATAGCAACTTACGTTAATAATTGAGGTGTTAATACTTATCGAATCAGCTTGATGTACTGTAACTGAATCATTAGCAACACAACCATTTGCATCCGTAATACTTACAAAATGAATTCCGGATGGTAAAATTGTTGAAGTATTTGTAGAACCATTACTCCAAAGTGTTTGATAAGGATAATTTCCTCCATAAACATAGGCATTAGCTTGAGCAGTTCCTTTGTAACAAATAGCTGTGTCGGCAATAGAAACAATAGTAACTGGAGTTGGTTCTAACACGTCAAAGTAAAGCGTTACAGTATTAGTGGTGTCAGAAAGCTCCAATGTATAAGTCCCAGCACATAAACTGTCAATATCTTCATCAGTAGAGGTGTATCCGTTAGGGCCAAACCATAAATAAGTATAAACAGAATCTCCTCCATCAGCTGTAATGTAAAGTTCTCCAGTACAAATTCCGTTACAGTCTAAATTTATTACGCTATCTAAACTTGCAGTTAGAGAAGGTGGTTGTGTTATCTCAAAAGAATCAGTTACTGAACAAAGTGTACTGTCGGTAGTTGTTAGGTAATAAGTGCCTGCTATTAAGTTATTAATATTTAAAGTTGAAGCGCTAAATCCAGCTGGTCCTGCCCATAGGTGCGTGAAGCTATTTACACCCCCGTAAGTTGTGGTAAAGAGCGCTCCATCATTTCCTCCATAAATTGTAACGTTAGCGGATGAGTCTAAACTAATAACAATTGCTGAAGGTTCTGTTATGACAGCACTATCCGTTAATATACAACCATTATTATCTGTAATACTTAGTGTGTAATTCCCAACGCATAATGAATCTAAATTACTAGTTGTAAATGAATTATTCCATAAGGAAGAATAGGGAGCTGTACCGCCATTAACTTGAGGGGTAATAGTCCCATCACATATCCCGTTACAACTCATATTGCTAGTTGAAAGTAGGCTACTTAAAAGAGTAGGTTCAGTTAACGTAATTGTTTCTGTAAATACACAACCATTATTGTCAATAATAGAATCAGTATAAGTGCCTGCAACTAATCCTGAAATAGTTGTGTTTGTAATAAGCGCTCCATTAAAATAATACGTGTAAGAAGTCGTTCCTCCGTTTGCTTGAATGTCAATACTTCCGTCAGAAAATCCATTGCAAGAAATGTTATTTCCATTGTAATTAGATACAATTAATGATGTGTATAAACTGTCAGGCTGATTAATTGTAATGGTATCTGACTGTGAACATCCGTTCATATCAGTAACTGTATATGGGTATATTCCAGCAGGAACGCCAATAGGAGTAATGAAAGTTGAAATTCCACCAATTAAAGGGTAAGTAAATGTTCCCCAATTTAAAATATAGTCCTGAATTCCTCCACTGAAGTTTACCATAGCCCCTCCATCAGATACTTCGAAACAGCTTGCATCTGTTGATGTGTAAATTGATGATAATTGGGACGGCTCAATTAGAATAATACTGTCAGTTAATGAACATCCTATTGAGTCGGTAATCATTAAGCTATAATTTCCAGCAGTAAGGTTATTTAAGTTTTGAAGCGTATCATTAGTGGACCAAGCAAATGATAAATTTCCTAAACCACCTGTTGTGTTGGCTGTAATTGTTCCATTATTCCCATTGTAACAGGAAATATTATATCCATTGTAATTTGGAGAAATTAATGATAAAGATAAACCATTTGAAGGTTGATTCACACTTGCGCTATTTGTTGCTGTACATCCGTTGGTATCTGTAATAATTAATGAATAATTACCTGCAGAAAGGTTTGTAATATCTTCAGTAGTGTCATTGTTATTCCATAAGTAAGTGTAAAAACCAACCCCTCCACTAACGGTTAAATCAATACTCCCATTAGCTACTAAGCAAGAAGTTAAATCAGTTGGAGTAATGGAAGAGCTTAGTGCCGTAGGTTCATTAATTATTACAGAATCAGAGAATGTACATCCATTTGAATCAGTAACTGTAAAAGTATAAGTATTTGCTAATAAATTAAAAGGTGAAGCTCCATTCCAAGCTTCACTATAATTAGGGGTTCCACCACTAATAGTCAAAGTAGCTGTTCCTGTTGAGTCACCATTACAAAGTGCATCAGTAGTAGTAGCAGTGGCAGTTAAGGTAATAGGCTCTGTAATAGAAATAGTGTTTGTGTAAGTACAACCGTTTGCATCAGTTACGGTATATGTATATGAGCCAATTGCTAATGCAGTGGAATCAAATCCTCCCCAATTTTCAAGATAAGGAGAAGTACCTCCTGAGATATTTAATGTTATATTTCCATCATTTCCTCCATTACAACTTATATTTGTAATGACTTCACTAGCAGAAAGTACTAATGGTTCAGTAATAAGAATACTGTCGTTTGCAATACATCCGTTTGCATCTGTAATTGTAAAGGTATGGTATCCGCTATTTAAAGCTGTGGAGTCATTTGCACCCCAGTTCTCAAGATAAGGAGATGTTCCCCCTAAAACATTTAGAATTGCAGTACCGTCTGAAAGTCCGTTACAACTTACATTGGTTAGGGTTGGTGTTGTGTAGATTGAATCAGGTTGCGTTATGATGATTGTGTCAGCATGTGTACAGCCGTTATTGTCGGTTACCATATATGGGTATACGCCCGCAGGAACACCTACTGGTGTCGAAAATACTGACAAACCTCCTGTTAAAGGATAGGTTAAAGTGTCCCATGATAAAATGTAATCAGTTACTCCTCCAAAAAAATTGACAGTAGCACTTCCATTATTAAATCCATAACAGGATACATTTGTTTGGTTAAATGAAGAATAAAGCAAGGTAGGTTCTGTGATTATGATGGTGTCATTAAAAATACAGTTGTTAGTATCAGTAATCGTTACAACATATTGTCCAGCAGAAATAGCAGTTAAATCCTCAGTACTTGCGCCATTATCCCAAGCAAAAGTATACGGGCTTATTCCTCCTGCAGGAGTGATATCAATACTTCCATCAGTTGCGCCATTACAATTTGCATTTACTGAAGTATGGGTATTGCTTAACGCATTTGGCTCGCTAATATTAATTGAGTCAGAAAAAGTACAGCCATTATTATCAGTAATTGTATAATTATAAACTCCAGCTGAAAGGTTATTTGTGTCGGTTGTTCCCCAATTTGCTGTGTAAGGTGAGTTTCCTCCTGAAATAACTAAAGATACAGTTCCATTATTTTCCCCATTACAAAGTACATTTGTTGTGCTTTCTAAAGTAGAAATTGCTGTTGGCTCACTAATGCTAACGCTATCAATTGCAAAACAACCATTTGTATCCGTAACAGTACAGGTGTATGTTCCTGCTGATAAGTTTGTGATTTGTGCTATTGTATCTCCAGTAGACCACAAGTAAGTAGCAGGAGTTGTGCCGTTTATAACTATGGAATAATCTTCAGTTGCTCCATAGTATGGAGTTGTAAATGGATTTGTACTACCTTGTTCGCATGCGGTGAATGTTGAGCTGTTGTACTGAGATATAACACGCATTCTTGTGGCTCCAAAATAACCTAGGTTAGGAACTAAAAAACTTAAAGTGTTTGTTGATGGGCTTTGAGTAACAGCTATACTTCCTATTTCCTCACCTATGTCGTCAAAATCACCATCAATATTCCAGTCAATAAATACTTTTCCTCCATCAGCAAACCCAAAAGTAGGATGGCATGTTCCTAGGTTTACATCAATAGAATAAGTTTGACCAGGTGTTAAGGTAGTATATTGGGAGGTGTAATCATCATAGGTATCACATAACCCACTAGTGTTATTTACAATAGAATCTCCATCTCCAATTAACCTGACAAATTCAATATTTGAGTAGTCTGACATTGCAGGTCCAGAAGTGCAATAGGTTAAGGTAGAAGTATTTCCTGCTCCTCCCGATCCTGATATCATTGCTTCAGCACTTCCGTTAGCAAGTCCATTACAAGAAATATGAGTGCTAATTATACCAATGTTAGGAGTTGTTGCACTATCATATATTGCAATAGTATTTGTAATTGAGCAAGTATTTGTATCTGAAATAGTAAATGAATAAGAATTTCCGCAAAGTCCGCTAAGCGTATTTAAAGAACTTCCATTGTTCCATAAAATTGAATATGGGGTTGCTCCGGAATTTTCAGTAATAGAAATACTACCATTACAAATACTAGTGTCACATGAGCTATTGTTAGTTGTAGTTATAGCTATTGATGGAGTGCTTAGGTTGTCAACTAAAGTAATATTTTCTGTAAGTGTAGCGCAAGCATTTGCATCTGTAATTGTAATTGAATAACTGCCAGCACATAAAGTAGATTTCACACTAACACTATCTCCATTTGACCAAATAATAGAATAAGGAGTTGTTCCTCCTGTAATTGAAAGGTTAATACTTCCATTGCAATTTGCAGTATCACAAGAAGAATTATTAATTGAAATAGCAGTTTCCTGTAAAGGGTTAGGTTCATTAATGTCAAAGTTAGCAGAGGATGTTCCTCCGCAAACTAAATCTAAAACGGTTAAGGTGTAAAGTCCTGAAGATAAGCCTGATTGAGTAGGGATTGGAGCTAGGGAAGGCAACCATGTGTATTTGTAAGAACCAGAACCTCCTGTTGCTATTCCTGTTAAAGTTCCGTCATTACTTCCACTACAAGTAATATGAGACCCAGTTAAAGTTGCTCCTAAAACTGCAGGTTCAGTTATTGTAAAAGCTGCTGAATCAGAACAACCCCAATTATTATCTGTTACTATACAGGAGTAAGTGCCAGCTGCTAAATTTGTTGCAGTTGCTGTAGTTTGCCCATTGCTCCAGTTGTAGGAGTATTGGCCAGAACCATTTATAATTGAGTAAATACTTGCTGTTCCGTTTGAAGCCCCATTACAGTTGTTGTTTGTTATTGTTGTGCTATCAATAGCAAAAGTTGCACAATCTACTAAGCTAAGTAAAACTGTATCAGCAGGGGCTAATGTTTGTATTATATTCCCTGAAGAATCAACTTCTTTTGTTTCCCATGAAGCTGTATAGGTTCCGTAAGGAGCAAGGTTAGGGTTAGGGTTGTTTGCAGCATTCGTGTATCTTACTTTTATTATCATTTGCTGAGTACTTCCTGTTACCAAATTTATTCCAGTAGAATCGGCTGATGATGTACTCCAAAATCCATAAGCATTTCCATTTGCATCAATACTGTAGGGGATGTCTGGCCAATTAATTATAATTGGGTTATACCACTTTATTGTAAAGTCTCCTTGTTCTATTGCAGAGTCCTGATGTGAAATAATAAATTCTGGACGAATATTTATGTCACAACTAGATGTATTTGTGATTGTCAATGTGTCATATGACCACTGCATATATCCTGTTAATGGGTTTGGGGAGAATGCGGTTAAAGATTGATTGATTGTTTTGCTGCAAGAAGAAGTAGTGGTAAAATCTGTGCCAAGTGACCAAGCTCCTCCGCATTTTACTTTCCAGTTATAGGTTTTTGATTGGGTTAGCCCTGTTAAATTGTAAGTTTCAGTTCCTAAAGTATTTGCTATTGTAATACCAGGATTCCATGTTGTGTTTCCATTTTCTCTATAGCGTAATATGTAATTTGCAGAACAGCCGTTATTGTCCCAATTCATTATAGCATCAGTAGGATTGACACTCGATACATTTAGGTTGTTTGGTGCTTGAGAGTAAGTAGAGCTAATCAAGTAAAAAACAGCAATTAAGCTAAGTAAAATTTTCTTCATCTTTTCGTTTTGGGTTTGTTCTAAACCTGCAAATATACAAAAACTATCACAAATCCGGATTAATAGTGTGGTTTACGAGCGTTAAGCATGTTAAGTTGTTTTACCTATATATAATGTGTCTTTTTTTATAATTGAAAATATAGAAATTTTACTGCAACTAATTACAATCTCTAATCGTATTATATTTTGGTTGTTTTTAATAGGAGTTTATTAAAAAAATATTGTTAATAACTCAAAATTGAATGTCCTGAAATTTGATTTGTAAGAATTTTTTATTATTTTTACACTCTTGTTTTACGACAAAAACAAAAAAACTTTATGACGAAAAGCTATTATTATCAGGTTAAACTGGTTCAGAATTCATACCCTTGTTGGTGTGGGTTTTTCGCATATTTTATTTTCGGTAATTCAGCTATTGTGCCCCAGCATGGTAGCTTTTTACATATAATTAACCTTTTTAATAATTAAAACATGTATTATGGAAAACAAGTTTAGTAAAATGATGTTTGCGTTTGTTGCGGTATTAGCACTTTCAGTGTCTACAGTATCAGCAACATGGGTAAATGTCCAAGTAACTGCGGGTTCGTATGCCGGTGAAATCAGTTGGTCATTAAATGACGCTTCTGGTACTTCAATGGCCTCTACAACTGCTGGTTACTATTCAATGACAGGTGTTCCTGTTGACTATTGGGTGAATACTCCTGATGGCTGTTACACAATAGAGTTGTATGACTCTTGGGGTGATGGTTGGAATGGTGGTACTTACCAAATAATAGATTCGACTGGAACAGTGTATAGTTCGGGAGGACTAATAACTGGTAGTTTGGGTATTGATAACGTAAGTATCAATGCTACATGCGTCACTGGTTGTACAGATCCTACCGCAACTAATTACGATCCTCTAGCATCTATTGATGACGGATCATGTACTTATGGTTGTGCGGGTAACGCATTACTTTTAAGCATGACTGATGTTTATGGAGATGGATGGAATGGTAATGTATGGAATTTGTATGACTTATCAGGTAATGTTGTAGCTACGGGTACACTATTGTCTGGTTCTGCAGGAACAGAATCTTTCTGTATCCCTGATGGTTGTTATACACTTTCGTGTGATAATGGTTCTTACCAATCAGAAGTTGGTTGGACATTAACAGACACTGCAGGTACTGTAGTTGCTTCTGGAGGTGCTCCTGATGCTCAAAACCTTAATTTAAATTCTTCATGTTCTGCAGGATGTACGGATATGTTCGCTTCAAATTACGACCCTACGGCTGTATTTGATGATGGTTCATGTTTATATCCAGGATGTTTAGATCCATTGGCAACTAACTATTGTGCTAGTTGTAATGTGAATGACAGTTTATCTTGTGTTTTCCCTGTGTGTAATGCATTGGATTTCTCTGATAACTTTGAAGCTGCTAACCTTACTGGGAATGGTTGGACAACTTTATCAGGTGCTGAAGCTTCAGTAGCTTTAACTACTGCTAATGCAATAGCTGATACAGTTTCTTTAGAGTTTACAGGTGGAAGTTATATAGGATTTAACTTTCCTTATAGTAGTGAAGCGGATGCGTTTGGAGGTTCTCCAGATCACGTTTCTTCTGCTACTCTTTGTCTTGACATGAGTGGTTCTGCTGCTACTGTTAATATGACTATAGATGCGGAATTAGTTTCTTATTATACTTCAACTTATGGTTGGTTTAGAGTAAGAATTGCTGGTGATACTGTAGGTACTGCTGATGTAGCTGGAAATGCTGCATACAACAATGCTACTTTAACAGGTGTTAATACTTTAACTTATGATTTATCTGCTTATGCAAATCAATCATCAGTTTATGTAACATTTGAAGCTGTTTGTAAGTACGGACCTTCTTATAATGCTTTAGTTGCTGATTATGTAAGAGTGGATAACATTAATGTATTTAATGTTTACCCTTGTACTTATTATGCTGCTTCTGCTACTGGTACTGATGCATCTTGTAATGCTGGCTCTGATGGTACTGCTACTTGTGCTGTAAGTTCACCAAACGCAACTTCTGACACTTACTTATGGTCAGATGGACAAACTACTCCTACTGCTACTGGGTTAGCTGCTGGTACGTATACTTGTACTACTACTGATGCACTTAACGGTTGTACTGCTACTGCATCTGTAACTATTGGTGAGCCTTCTGCTTTAGCTTTAACGGCTGTAGTAGTTGATGCTACTTCACCTATTGCTAATGATGGATCAGTTGATTTATCTGTAGCGGGTGGTACTCCATGTTATTCTGGTAGTAATACAGTTTCTGGTGCTGCTCCTAACAATAGTTATGGTGGTAATGCATTTAATGTAATCGCTTCTGCTGACTTAGGTATTTCTTCTTTAGATTTATTCTGTCAAGCTGGTCTTGGTGATATTGATGTATACTATAGAAATGGTTCGGCTGAAGGAAATGAGTTAAATGCTTCTGCTTGGACACATGCTGCTTACCAAGGTAACATGCAAAATGTTGCTGGTTTAGTAAATGTTCCAGTTTCTATCTCGGCTAATGCTGGTGATACGATTGGTATTTATGTAATCTGTTCTGATGGTATGCAATATACTTCAGGAAATGCACCTGCATATACTCAAGTTATTGCTTCTGATGCTAACCTTGCTATCTCTAACGGGACAGGTTTAGGTACTTTTATAGCATTTAGTGGTTCAGTATTCGGCCCTCCAAATGGTGCAAGAGACTTTGCTGGTAATGTAAATTACGGTACAGCTTCTTATACTTATGCTTGGTCAACTGGTGCTGCTACTGAAGATGTATCTGGTTTAGGAATGGGTCCTGTTTCTTGTACAGTAACTGACTGTAATGGTTGTACTGCTACTTGGTCTGGATTCGTAATGGTTAACATTACTCCTGGATGTACTGATACTTTAGCATCTAACTACAATCCTGCGGCTAATCAAGATGATGGTTCTTGTACTTACCCTGGTTGTACTGATTCAGTGGCTACTAACTTTGATGCATCTGCTAATTTAGATGATGGTTCTTGTACTTATTCTTGTGACTATTATGGTTATGATGATGAAATCACAATTACTTATGATTCTGATTTCTTTGCTGATGAAACTTCTTGGCAAATTATAAATGCTAATGGAGATACAGTTGCTGCTTCTGTTCCTTATGCTACAGGTTATTCTGTTTATGTTACTACTGCTTGTGTTAATGATGGTTGTTTTACTATCGAAATGCAAGATTCGTGGGGTGACGGATGGGGTTATGGTTCTGGTGGAATCATGGTTCAAAACTCTAATGGAGATACTTTAATTGCTCATGCTACTATTAATACTGGTTCTGTTGCTTCTGATATATTCGGAGTAAACTCTTCTTGTATTGTTGGTTGTATGGATCCTATAGCTACAAATTTTGATGCTACTGCTACTATCATGGATAGTACTGCTTGTGTCTACTGTACTGACAATATGATTACATTAAACATGTATGATTCATGGGGTGACGGTTGGAACGGTAACTCTTTCGTAATGTCAGATGTTATTTTAGGTTCTACTGTTGCTGCTGCAACTTTATCAGGTGGTTCAGTTGGTTCTGAGACTTTCTGTTTAATAGATGGTTGTTATAATATAGTTGTTGATTATGGTTCTTTCCAATCAGAAGTATCTTGGGATCTTGTTGATGCTGCTGGTAATATTTTATTATCTGGTGGTGCTCCATTCTCAGGAAACATTACTTTAGGTGCAAACACTGTTTGTGCTACAGGTTGTATGGATCCTTTAGCTAATAACTATGATCCAACTGCTGTATTGGCTGATTCTTGTGCATATGTTGGTTGTATGGATATGTCTGCAGTGAATTACTCTGCAACTTCAAATGTAAACGATAGTACTTTATGTATTTATCCTGGTTGTGGTTCTTCACTTCCTTATGCTGAAGATTTCTCTTCTGGTATGGGTGCTGATGTTACTTTAGGATGGACTGCAGGAGGTTCAATATCTTCTGTTGATTCAACTAACAATGGTACTTTCTCTTGGCATGGTCAAGGTGACTCTTACATTGGTTGGAATTCACCTTACAGTACTGGTTTTGATGCGTTCTCTTATAGTCCTGATCATATTGCTTCAGGTTCATTATGTATGGATTTAACAGCTTATGCTGGTCAATCAATCATGATGACATTTGACTTAAGACAAACGTATTCATTTAATAGTACTTATTCTTGGTTCAGAGTAACTGATGGTACGAATGTATTAGCATCCTCTTCAGGAGCTGATTATTTCCAACCAGCTACAGCTGATTCTGATCCATGGTACAATGTATCTTACGATTTATCTGCTTTAGCAGGTACTCAAGCTACTATTGTATTTGAATCTTGTGGTAAATACTATGATGATTACTACCAAGGTGGTGATAACTCTTTTGTTGATAACATCAACATTGATGTAGCTATTACTCCTGTTTACGGTTGTACTGATTCTACTGCTTCTAACTATAATGCTGCTGCAAATACTGATGATGGTTCTTGTATTTCTTGTGGTGCTGGTTATGCGTATGTAAACATCAACTGTGATAATGGTTCTTTCCAATCTGAAGTTTCTTGGAATTTAGTAGATGCTGCTGGTACAACTGTACTTAGTGGTGGTGCTCCATTTAACTTAGATACTTGTTTGGCTGATGGTTGTTATTCTTTAGATATGACTGATTCTTGGGGTGATGGATGGAACGGAAACGTTTTCGCTATTACTGAAGCAATCTCTGGTGTATCTACTACAGCTACTTTAGCTACAGGTTTTACTGGTACAGCTTCATTAAGTGCTGCTTCTTTAGGTTGTTACATTTACGGATGTACTGACCCATTAGCAACTAACTATGATGCTACTGCTAATACTGATGATGGTTCTTGTTCATATGCTACTTGTGTGACTTCAGTGCCTTATACTGAAGACTTTGAAACAGGAATGGCTGATATGACATTGACTGCTGCTGCTCAAGCTAGTAGTACTGTTGATTCTTCAGGAAACAACTCAGCATTTGCATGGCATGGTCAAGGTGGTGGTGCTGCTGGATGGTTATTCCCTTATGGGACTGGTCCTGAAGCCTTTAATAGTGTAACGCATATTGCAACATCTTCACTTTGTGTTGATTTAACTGCTGTTGCTGCAGGTACTCCTGTATCATTAGCATTTGATTTAAGACAAGAATTCTCTTTCAACGCTACTTACTCTTGGTTTAGAGTGAATGTTGATACTACAGTATTAACAAATAGTAATGGTGATCAATATTATTCTCCACTTACTGCTTGTGCTGATGCTTGGGCTACTCATACAATTGATCTTTCAGCTTATGTTGGGCAATCAATTGATGTAGAATTCCAATCATGTGGTAAATATTATGATGATTACTACAACTGTGGTGATAATTCGTATGTTGATAATATCAACTTAGTGTCAGACATTTACGGATGTACTGATCCTTTAGCGAACAACTATAACTCTGCAGCTACTGTTGATGACGGTTCTTGTGCGTACCCTTGTACGGATAATGCACTTGTTCTAAACATGGTTGATTCATGGGGTGATGGATGGAATGGTAACTTGTGGACAATGACAGATCCTTTAGGAAATGTTGTAGCTACATCTACTTTATCTACAGGTTCTGCTGGAACTGATACTTTATGTATCGCTGATGGATGTTACACTATTGAATGTGGTGGAGGTTCTTTCCAATCTGAAGTTTCTTGGGACTTAGTTGATGCTTCTGGAGCAATTGTATTGTCTGGTGGTGCGTCTAACACAGTTTCTACAACTTTAGACTTAGGTGGAATGTGTGCAGCTTATGGTTGTACTGACCCAACTGCATCTAACTATAGTGCAACTGCTACTATTGATGACGGATCTTGTAATTACGCTTGTTTAGACAATGAAGTAGTTATGGGAATGTTTGATTCTTACGGTGATGGTTGGAACGGTTCTACTTACGATATCTCTACTGGAGGTGTTTCTGTAGCTACTGGAGGTTTACTAACTGGATACTTTGCTTACGACACTTTATGTTTACCAACTGGTTGTTATGATGTAACTGTAGGTGGAGGTTTATACCTTTCTGAAGTTTCATTTAACTTTGGTTCTTTAGTTGGAGCTGCTGCTGGTACTTATACTGATATTTCAGTAGGTGGTGCTGCTTGTGGTCCTATCTTAGGATGTACTGATTCAACTGCAATGAACTATGATCCAGCTGCAACTCAAGATGATGGTTCTTGTACTTACTGTGTAGGTACTTATGCTAATATCTCTGTAGGTGGTGGTACATACATGAGTGAAGTTTCTTGGACATTAACTGATGGTGCAGGTAATACTGTATTAACTGGTGGTGCTCCATTCTCATTAGACACATGTTTAGCTGACGACTGTTATACAGTTGATATGGTTGATTCATGGGGTGATGGTTGGAACGGTTCAACATTTGATCTTGATGGAGTTGCTTTAGGAACTATTTTAACTGGTTCTACAGGTTCATTCACTTTCTCAACTGGTTCAGCATCTTGTGCTGTATTAGGATGTACTGACCCATTAGCTTCTAACTATGACGCTACTGCTACTGTTGATGACGGTTCTTGTGTGTACCCTTGTACAGACAATGAAGTTGCTGTTAACATGTACGATTCATGGGGTGATGGTTGGAATGGTGGAACTTATGATATCTCAACTGGTGGAGCTTCTGTAGCTACTGGTGGATTGACTTCTGGTTCTTATGGTTCTGATACTCTTTGTTTACCAACAGGTTGTTATGATGTAACTGTAGGTGGTGGATGGTATGATTCTGAAATCTCATTTGATTTCGGTTCATTACTTGCTGCTGCTGCTGGTACTTATACTGATGTTTCTGTTGGTGGTGCTGTTTGTGGTACTTTAGGTTGTACTGATGCATTAGCATTAAACTACGATTCAACAGCTACTATTGATGATGGATCTTGTGTTTACTGTGTAGATGGTTGTACTGACCCTACTGCATTAAACTATGATTCAGCAGCTACTTGTGATGATGGTTCTTGTATTGCGATTGTGTACGGTTGTACTGATCCAAATGCATTTAACTATTATGCTGGAGCAAATGTTGATGATGGTTCTTGTTGTTTAGTAGCTGGTTGTACTGATCCAACTGCATCTAACTATAATGCTTCTGCTTGTATTGATGATGGTTCATGTACTATTGTTAGCACTTGTACTAGCCCATCTCCAACAGGAGCATATGTTTCTGAGTTAATTCACGATAGAGCAAGAATCAACTGGGATAATATGAATGATGCAAACTGTATGGTTGATCAATACCGTATTAGATATAGAGAAGCAGGAACAAGCTCATGGTCTTCTAAGACAATGGCAGGTTCTGGTCTATGTATCTTTGGCTTGAATACTACAAGTAAGAAAATTTTAGGATTAACTCCTTCAACTACTTATGAGTACTACATGAAAGCTTGGTATTGTGGTGGTGGTGTTTCTGGATGGTCTGCTATCCAAAACTTCACTACAGCTGATGAATGTCCAAATGTAATTAACTTTGCAGCTAGTTCACCAACTACTACAAAAGCGACATTTACATGGGATACAACAGCTGCTTATAGTTTCGTTCGTGTTAAGTTAAGAGTAGATACTTTAAATGCTGCTTGGACAACTGCCGGTGGATTTGGAGTATTCTATCCAGCTCTTACTAAAAATAAGAACGGATTAACTCCAGGACAACTTTACCGTGCGTCTGCAAGAACATGGTGTGACCCTGCTGGTGGAACTTACCGTTCTGCAGGTTGGACATCTCCAATCTTCTGGACACAGCCAACTGTTATTAGAGTTGATGGTGGTACAGCAATCAATAACTTAGTTATTTATCCTAACCCAAGTAGAGATGTATTTAACATAAGTTTTACAAGTGAAACAATACAGAACTTAAAGGTTAGAATCCTTAATGTGATAGGAGAGGAGTTAGTGAATGAAAACCTAGAGCAATTCATTGGGGAGTACACCAAGCAGATTTATTTTACTAATAATGCAAAAGGTATCTACTTTTTAGAAATTGAAAATAATAGTGGAATTATTAATAAAAAGTTAATACTGCAGTAGCAAAAATTTGGAAGGTATTGTCTCAGGTAGGTAGTTTCTGGCTTTAGTTTCCAGTATTTCCATTAGATAATACTTTTTCACTAGTCTACAGTAAGTAATTCAGTTGCAATCATAACTCCATTATCATCTGCTAAACTACATAAATATATTTCACTTGACAAATAGCTAACATCAATACTTAGCAAATTATTGTTTCTAATATTATAAGTATTTATTTTTTCCCTATCCCTTCTGCATATATTTTTAATATTGCTATATTTTAAATAATAATTTGTTATAAGTTTTTTAAAAATAAATAAAAATAAATGTTTTTAGTTAAAATAATTTTATATAGAAAAACAAGTAAAAAACATTAAAAGTTTGAAAATCAATTAGATACTTATACAATCTACTTGTTTTACGTCCGTATAAATACTGATGCTTTTTGATGTTTTGATGCTTTATGTTTGTCCCACAAAAAAATACTAATTAAAAAATATATTATTATGAAAAAATTTATGGCAAGTTGTATGATATTTGTTTTAAGTGCTTCAGCAGGGTTCACTCAAAGTAATTGTCTTACTCCTACAAATTTACAACTACAATATGCATATGATACGCAAGTTGGAGTTGAGTGGAATGAAACAAGTGATGCTGAAGATAGTGTTGCTCTGTATAAAATTTTATACAGGCCTCTTGGTGAAACTGTTTGGTATAGTAAAATGAGAAAATATCTTGGTAATCAATCTCCAATGGTTAAGACAAGGTTAAAATCTTTAATTCCTGATATGAAATATGAAATGAAAATTAGGGCAGAGTATAAATCTGGTTGTATTTCAGCATATAGTCCTGTTGTAAAATTCCAAGCAAATAAAGTGTGTCCTAATGTTTCGTCTCTTTCTGTTGTATCTCCCAAGGAGACAAAGGCAGTTTTTAGCTGGAATATTATTGATTCTTATAGTTTTGTAAGAATTAAATTAAGAGAGAATATTCCTAATTCTACTTGGTTTTATGCAGGAGGATTAGGTGTTAATTACCCTAGAATATCAAAAGCTAAAAACGGTTTAATAGCCGGACAAAGCTATAGAGCAGTTGCCAGAACTTGGTGCGATCCGAATGGTGGGGTGTACCGATCTCCAACTTGGACTTCTTTTATTTCTTGGACTCAGCCATCAGGTACACAAAGACTTGCAGGAATTGATGCAGTTAAGAATTTGAAAATATACCCTAACCCTTCAAGAAATACTTTTAATATTTCCTTTATAAGTGAAGAAGTTCAACAGCTGAAAGTTAGGGTAATAAATTTAATGGGAAAAGAAATTATAAATGATAATTTAGAACAATTTGTAGGGGAGTATACCAAGAAAATTGATTTAACAAGCAATGCTAGAGGAATTTATTTCCTAGAAATAGAAACTAAGAATGGTATTGTAAATAAGAAATTGCTGTTGCAATAATAAATAGGTTAGTTTGTTGAAAAACACTTGAGTTAATTCTCAGGTGTTTTTTTATTTCTTAATAATCAGCATTTTCTCCTTCACTAACATCATCATTTTTAATGTTAGATTGCTTACTAGAGGCTTTAAAGTTTAGTTTTCCAAATGTATATTTAAAACTAATTCCTATGGAACGGAAGGCTATATTTCGTTCAGAATGTTGTGTGAAATTATCGCCATTTAGATCTGTGACAAAAACTTTATCCTTTTTAAATGGTTCAACTATATGAATTCCTAAAGTACCTCTTTTGTTTTTAAAGTCTTTTTTGACACCAAAGCTCATCATGCTAAAGGAAGTAGAGGTACCTTGTATGGTTTGGGAAGGTGAACGGAAAAAACCCCAGCCTTCAACTTTCCATTTCTTTCCTAAATCATAATTCCCTCCAAAATTATAGCTGTAAAGTAAGTTACTGGTAAGCTCAATTTCTTCATTATCTATATTTCCTGAACCTGTATACTGGTATAAATTGAAGCCAGAACGAATATTTAGTTTATCAAACCTTAAGGAGCCAAAATAACTAAATCCATAAGTTGTACTTTCTCCAATATTTTCAAATTTATTAGTGGTCATCTCATTTTCAATTCTAGAATATGATTCTATAATATCTTTAGTTTGTTTAGCATAAACTGAATAACTTCCTTGATATTTTTTTCCAAATTTATTATATCCTAATTCTATCTGATGTGTTTTTGCAGGTGATAGATTTGGGTTTCCTTCAGTATTGCTAAAGTTATCAGTGCTGAGTGTATTTGGATTTATATGCTTAATTCCAGGCCTAGAAATACGCTTATTATAACTTATTTTTAAGGATTCACCTTGGCTGATTTCTTTTGAAATAGTTAAGCTAGGTAAAATATCTCCATACGATTTGTTAAATGGTTTTGGCTTATCAGATTTCCATTCTCCTGATATAATTGTGTGTTCGTAACGAATCCCTGTTTTTAAGCCAATTTCATTAGCCAAATTCCAATCAGTTGAAATATAAGTAGAAAATACTTTTTGATTGTAATTGAAAATATCATGCGGTGAATTATACCTATCCAAATTAGATGTTGTAGTACTAACAATCTCTCTCTCTCTGTTTATTAATTTAGTCCCAATTTCAAGTTTATTTTCTTCTAAAAATGGGAGGATATAGTCAGTTTGGAAAGTATATTCAATTTCTTTTTCATCATTATCAGTACTGTATTCAAGATCTCCCTTTTTATCTTCACCATTATAATTAATAATTTTATCATCCCCTAAACTTCCACCAATTTGTAATGAGATACTTAGCTCT
>Ga0206678_10000871_pt1 | contig 19218 bp, 20 predicted proteins | sample M180m12015metaG_FD_155453 | JGI IMG/M metagenome (GOLD analysis project Ga0206678, IMG submission 155453) | Ammonia-oxidizing marine archaeal communities from Monterey Bay, California, United States - M1 80m 12015 | ecosystem: Environmental > Aquatic > Marine > Intertidal zone | place: USA... | reverse complement strand
GAGTGGAAACACGATATTTAGCATTGTGAGCTTTGCATGGAGTGGGCTTGGATCTTCATTTGGTCCTGCGCTTTTACTTACCTTATGGTGGAAAGGCATTACAAGGCAGGGTGTTATTGCAGGACTATTAACTGGATCAATAAGTACAGTTATTTGGGGAAGCAATCCATACTTGCAATCTATTATCACAGAGAGATTTATTAGTTTTGCACTTGCTTTTATTGCTATAGTAGTTATAAGCAAGTACAGAAAAAATGACATAGACCCTAATAAGGACTCTAAAAGATCTGTATTGCAATCTGGTAGTTATGGTGTATTGATTGATGAGTCTGAAAAGTAATAGAATATGATTAAAGCAATACAGGCAATTGAAGATATTAAGAAAAATCCAAATAATAACTATTTGTTAGTTGGAGACAGCGATTTTTTATATCTATATCTCAAAAAAATAATCAAAGAGTGTGATACAAATCTGGTTGAAACAAAATTATTTGATTTTTCAGATAAAGGAACATCTCAAGAAGATTTATTAAATGAGTTAAATGCAATAGACTTATTTGCAGACAAGAAATTTATCATTATTAAAAATATTAATAAGGTGTCAGCTAAGAATAAGGATGTTCTTAAGAGCGCTTTATCTAATGGTGACAACCCCAATAAAATATTATGTGTTGATCATAGCTTTCTTGGTTTTGATTATGGATCAAAGAGTAATTTTATTAAGAACGCTTCTACAAAAGATATCAGCGACTTATTTGTAGTTATTGATATTAGTACTCCTTTTGAGAGTGAAATGATTAAATGGATTAGAATATTTTCTCAAGACCTAGGATTTAAGATAACTGGAGATATTGCTAATAGTTTAATTGACATATTTGGCACAAACTTTTCTGCTATATATAATGAAATATCTAAGCTAAGTATTTTAGCAGAGGATATGGACACATCTAACGATGAATGGTTAGATAGTTTTTATGATTGGAAAAAGAGTAAACAGATATGGGAATTTAATTATGCTGTATGTGATAAAGAGGTAGATAAGATTTTAGTGTTTGGTTCTTCAATTATGAATCAATTTGGATTATTGTATATGACAAATTCATTATTTACCATATTTGAAGCATTATTTTACGCAAAATTAAATAACGGAACAATTACAGATAACAGTCGTAAGACTTTAAGAGGTAAAATTGTTAATAAAATCTCTTCATCCTCAACTAAGTATACTTTAGAAGAGATTGAGACGGGCATTAAGCTATTAAGTGCATTAGATAAGAAAATTAAAACGAGAAATATTATAGATGAGTCAGAATTTACAAACCTTATTAGTGGGATCTTCAGAAATGGATAATCCTTTTAAGTTAACTGACGAAAAGTTAATTGCTAGGTTCCAGGATGGAGACATTAATGCTTATAATGAGCTCGTTAATAGGTATAAAGACAAATTGTTAAATTTTGTTTTTAGATACTTTAATAATAGAGAGCAAGCAGAGGATGTTGTACAAGAAACTATGATTAAGCTATATACTCATGCGAGTTATTATAAAAATATTGCAAAGTTTTCAACTTGGATCTATACAATCGCTAAAAATAATGCATTGACAGAGTTAAGAAAAAATAAAAGAAAACAAACAAATTCTTTATGGACAAATGAAGGAAAACCTATCGATATTGAGATGAAAGGTGAATCATTAGAAAAAACTGTTCATAATCAGATTGCCGTCGAAGAATTAAATAAATATTTAGATGAAATACCTGAAAATTTTAGAGTTGCAGTAGTATTACGAGATTTTCAGGAACTTTCTTATGAAGAAATAAGTAAGATACTTGAAATACCGATTGGAACTATTAAATCGAGAATTAATCGAGGTAGAATTCAATTGAGTAAAAAAATGAAACATTTTAAGGAGCAATAAATGGATTATAACAAATTTGAAGATAGAATTTCTCGCTGGATTGAGAATGATATGGATATAAAGGAAAGAAAAGAATTTGAAAAATTCTTATCCGATCATCCAGAATATCAGTTGAAAGTAGAGGAAGTACGTAAGGCTATCTCATTGATGAATGAAGCTCCTTCTTTAAAGGTTTCTTCTGATTTTGATTCCAATTTAAATCAAAGACTAGAAGCGCTGAATCTAAACAAAGCTCCTAGCAAAGGGTTTTTTGGATTTTCTAATCAGAATTTTGCATATCTTACTCTTGCATTAGGAGCAATTTTTGTTCTTACATCATTCCTCCTTCAATCTAATTCGACATATACATTTGCTGATCAAGACTCTGATAATCAAGAATTATTGATCCCATCAGATTCTCTAGATTCGGAAGAAGAAATGAAAGATATGAAAGAGATTGATATGTTAAATGATATCGATGGATCATTTGTAAACGACCAGCAATAATCATATAAATACAGGCATCTATTATTTCTTTGGATTGATTTAACAAAATTGAATATATCCATACTCCTATGTAATTTGCGTTCATATGTTAAAACAGTCTAATATCCTTATATTACTTTTTCTTTTTGTATGGAGCTGTAGCGTTTCAAAGACAAGCATTGAGACTATTGCAGATTCTCCTGCTGATATATCAAAAGATATAATTACAGAAGAAACGCAGGATCCATCCGGAATCCAATTTTTTATGGACGGTATGATGTTTATGGAGCAAGGCGAATATTCAAGAGCTATTATTGAATTTCAGGAGGCTATTGAAAGAGGATCTAACTCTGCAGAAGTCTATCATTCTATATCAGAGGGATATTGGATGATACAAAAGTATGATAAAAGCATCTACTATGCGTTAAAGGCTATAGAGAAGGACTCAATTAGTAGAGACTATAAGATTTCTTTAGGAAAAAAATATATTGCTCTAAATGAACTTAATTTGTCATTAGAAATTTTTGAGAATTTAGCTAATAACGAAGATGATAATGCTGACATTCTATTTATTATAGGAGATTTAAAATCAGAGCTCAGAGATATTGATGGCGCTTTAGTCTATTATCAAGAGGCATATGATAAAGACAACACTCTCATTCTAGCATTAGAAGTTGCAGCACAGTTAGCTATTGAGTCTAAACATAGAGATGCAGCCCTTATTGTTAAGAAATTACTATTATCAAATCCTGTAAATCCAGAATACTTGAAGTTATATATTGAATCAATTGAAGAGGGAAATCATCTTAGTGAAATAGAATCTTTATTGGACAACAAAGAGATAAAATCAAATCCATTTATTAATAATCTATATAATCAATTGGCTTATGAATATTTAATAAGTGGATATTATGATAAATCTGAAGAATTTTTTGAAAAATCATTAGAAATGAACGACAAAGATAGGTTTGCTTTATATTATCTATCTACGCTATATAGAGAATCGGCAAAATTTGATCAGTCTATTCAGCTATCTGAGCAGCACATTAGGCTTTATCCTAATGATAAAGAAGGATATATAAATAAGAGTCTATCGCTATTAAACCTGCAGAGATTCAATCTTGCAAAAGACCAGTTATCAGAAGCTTTAGAATTATTTCCTGAAGATTTTCAAATCAATTATTTCTTAGGATTGGCCCATTATTCATTACAAGAATTTGAGAATGCGGAGATTTTTTATAAGAAAGCCTTATCGATTGATACAAACTCTATTGCAGCTATGCATGCACTAGCTATGGCATATGATCAGAATAAAAAATGGGAAGAATCAGATCAGCTCTATACTGAACTAATTGCACTTAATATTAACGATGCTCAAGCATATAATAATTATGCATATAGTTTGATAGAAAGAAATGAAGATGTGGACTATGCATTAACCTTAGCAAAGAAAGCAATCGAGTTAAGCCCAAAAACGTCATCCTACTTAGACACAATTGGTTGGATATATTTTAAGTTAAATGACCTAGAAAAAGCAAAAGAGTTTATTGGTGAAGCTATTGTATATGATGAATCTAGTTCGGTAATATTAGAACATTATGGAGATGTGTTAATAAAATTAGACGAGATAGATGAGGCATTAATTTTCTATAATAAAGCTCTTGATCTAGACAAAGAGAATACAGATTTAATAGAAAAGATTTCTAATTACAGTTCTAGAGTACCAAATGAATAAATGGCTAATATGTCTATTTCTCATTTTGATTGGTTGTTCATCGAATCAAAATTTTGTTTCTATTAATAGTGGAAATCATGCAGATATCGAAATCTTAGAAAAAGATTTTTCCAGAGTCTTTGGATCTGGTAAGCTCATAGGAAAGGGACAGTCAAATTTTTCATCAAACTTTGTATTCGAATCAAAAGATGATTTCTCATATATTGTTTTCAAAGACATTATAGGAAGAAGGTTATTTTTAGTAGAAATGGATAAGGATAATACTCGATATGTTAATATGAGGAAGAATGAAGAGATAGCAATAGAGGATTTTAATAAATTTTTCCCTATAGCTACCAAATTTGATGCTAACACTTACAAAAGATTATTATGGGGAACACCAGATGTATTCGAAGATTTACAGGTTAGGACCGAAAATCTTTTTTTGATATCAACAAAGTTAATTAGTCTTGATGGTGTTAACTTCCTAAATGAGTTAACATTTTCTTTGAATAATGATAAACAAAAATATACAATACTTTTTACACGAAGAAATTTTGAGATATAGATGAAATTATCCATTATTATTCCGATTTATAACGAACAAGAGTCTTTAGAGAGCCTATTTAAAGAGCTTACAGATATTTTTGCACATCAATCTGAAACTGAGATTATTTTTATCAACGATGGATCTACAGATAAGACTTTATCTATGTTAGAAAATAAAATCAAAGATTACTCTAGGTGGAAGATTATCAATCTTTATCGGAACTATGGAAAATCTGTTGCATTGCAAGCAGGATTTGATACCGCAAGAGGAGAAATTATTGCTACAATGGATGCTGACCTACAAGATAATCCTAAGGAAATATATCGTTTAATTGATGAACTAAATAAGGGATATGATGTTGTCTCTGGTTGGAAAAAGAATCGAAAAGATCCGTTTGAAAAGAAAATTGCATCAAAAGTCTTTAATTTTTTTGTTAGAGTCTTTAGTGGTCTTAGAATACATGACTCCAACTGTGGGATAAAAGTATTTACAAAAGAAGTGACAGATACGTTAACTCTTTATGGAGGGAGGCATAGATATATACCCCTTCTTGCTCATCAGAAAAAATTTTTAATTTCAGAAATTGTTGTTGATCACAGGGAAAGAGAATTTGGTATATCTAAATATGGAGCAAAACGTTATTCAGACGGCTTTTTTGACTTTTTAACTATCTTATTTTTAGGTAGGTACATGGATCGTCCACTACATTTTTTTGGGTCCCTAGGATTTATTTCAGTTTTAATGGGGCTTATTACTGAGATTTACATTTTATATCTAAAATATGTTTTATTGGATTCTTTTCAACAGCATGTGGCGCTAATCATCTTTGGAGCAATCTTGATTATTGTAGGACTTCAACTTTTTACTTTCGGCTTAATGGGTGAATTAATAGTCAACAAAAAATATAAAGATAGAAATTATATCAAAGAAATAATTGAGTAGTCGATTAAAGATTGTTACCATAGGTCCATTTCCTCCTCTAAGAGGTGGCATTTCTGATTTTCACGAATCTTTAGTCAAACAACTTAGTAAAAGAAATGATGTTACAGTTCTAAATTTCAAATCACTATATCCAAAGATACTTTTTCCAGGAAAGTCTCAATACGGAACTAATGAAAGTAGATTTAAGAATGTTTATACCATTCTTAACCCTTTAAATATTATTAGTTGGATTAAAGGTAGGTCTCTTCTTAAGAAGAATAATCCAGACAAAATTATTGTTTCATATTGGAATTTCTTTTTTATTCCATTGTATATATTTTTACTTGGCTCGGTCAGAAAAGACAATAGATATGTTTTATTCCACAATGTTGTTTCTCATGAAGACAGAATATTCGAGAAGTTTTTTCTGAAATATTTTCTTAATAAGATTGATCATTGCATTGTTATGAATGATTATAATAAAAGATTGATTAGAAAAATGAATCCTAGAGTTAACATTATTAACAATCTTCACCCTATATATGATATTCCTCAGTCAAACGCTCAAAATAATTTGCATAAAAAAGATTTAGAAATAGAGGGAAAGAAAACTATACTATTTTTTGGGCTTATTAGAAAATATAAAGGATTGGATCTCTTAATTAAAGCTGTTGCATTAAGTAAAGACAAAGTTGAGAACCTTAAAGTTTTAGTGGTTGGAGAGAGTTATGAATCGTTAAAGCCATACTATCAAATGATTGAACAGCTTGGTATAGGTGATCATTTCATCTTTATTAATAGCTTTGTTAATAAAGACGATATTGAAAAGTACTTCCTATCTTCAGACTTAGTAGTCCTTCCTTACAAATCTGCATCTCAAAGCGGAGTACTTTCTCTTGCATACAATTTTAATCGACCTGTTATTGTAACAGATGTCGGAGGATTATCTGATTATGTATCAGATGACAGATCTGGATTTATTGTTGCACCAAATCCAGAAAATATCAGTGATAAAATTAATATATTTTTTAATAGAAACTTATTTAATAGGATGAGCGATTTTATCAAGAACTATAAAGATAAATTTTCATGGAAATTATTCGAAGAAAGATTGAATCTCTATGAATAACACCGATATATCAGATCCAAAAGTCCATCTTATTGTTCTTAATTGGAATGATAAAGAAATCAGTAAGAAATGTTTGTCTTCTATTGAAAAAGTTTCATATTCAAATTACGAAGTTCTAATTGTTGATAATAATTCTCAAGATGGATCAGTTGAATTTTTTAAAGAGCATTTTCCTCAATATGATATTTTGGCTTTAGATAAGAATTTAAAGTATGCTGGAGGAAATAATGCGGCAGTAGATTATTTGAAACCAGAAGAAGAGGATTTTTTAGTTTTTATTAATAATGATACCATAGTAAGCTCAGATTTCCTTGATCATTTAGTCGCTCCATTTTTAAATGATGCAAATTGTATTATCACAGTTCCCAAAATTCTTTTTGCAATGGATATTAATAAGATATGGTATGCAGGTGGAGTAGTGAGTATGTGGAAAGGATCAATAGACCATATAGGTATACGCGATTTTGATGGACCAAAGTATTCATTTATGATGGAGACTGACTATGCTACAGGTTGCTGTTTTTGTATTAAATATGACGACTTCGGAAGATTAAAATATTTTGATGCTACATTTGACATGTATTGCGAGGATGTAGATTTGAGCATAAGAGCTAAAAGAATGAATCGTAAAATTGTTTATAATCCGAAATCGATTATATTGCATAGTGTATCTCAATCATTGGGAGAAAATTCACTGAAAAAAATACAGAATAAGTTATTAGGACAAGTAAAACTATTTTGGAAACATGCATCAGGTTTACAGATAATAACGTTAACTTTTCATTGGTTATTATTTTATTTACCAATAGGATTTTTAAAATTGATTTATTTTAAATTGAGAGAGAAAAATGGAACAGAATAGCTTAGGTAAGAAAGTCGCTAGCGAAGCTATTACATCATTTGGAGGAATGAGTACAGGATCAGTATTTCGTTATTTATTCTCAATTTTTATGGCAAGATGGCTGGGTCCTCAGATGTTAGGTTTATATTCTCTTGGTAATGCATTGACTCGCATTGGAGAAATATTTGCTATAATGGGTCTAGATAATGGAGTACTTAGGTTTGTTAGTCGAGAAGATGAAGATAGTATAAATGCTAAAGATAGTATCTACTCATCTTTGAAGATGGGATTAACATCAAGTATTTTATTTTCTATTATTTTATATTTTTCTGCAGAATGGATTGTATTGAATTTTCTACAAGAAGATCCATTTTTAATTAATATTATCAAGTTCTATGCTTTCACATTACCATTTACAGTAACGACATTAATTGCATCATTTGCTACGCAAGGATTTAAAGTATTAAAGTACAAAATTTTTGTTAATCATATTGTTAATCCTTCAGTATTGCTATTCTCTATGATCGCTTCTTATCTAATTTTTGGTGCAAAGATAGCTATTCTAATCCCTACATTTTTGTCTGCAGTTATTGGTATGATCTCTATACTAATTTTTCTAAAGAGATTTATAGCAATAGATTTCAAAAAAATTATTTCTACTCCATTTAATCTGGAAATTCTAAGATTTTCTATACCGCTCATGTTTGTTTCAGCAATTGGAATTATTATGCATTGGATAGATGTTTTGATGCTCGGTATTTTTGCTGATGCAAGCGCAGTAGGAATGTATCACCCTATTGAAAGAACTGCTGGTCTTATTAGAATGATACTATTTGCATTTGCAGGTATATTTGCACCACTTTTCTCTCAATATTTTTATCAGAAAAATTCAGAAAAGATGAAAGAAATATATCAATTATCAACCAAATGGATACTTGCAGCATCACTTCCTTTGTTTATTTTCTTAATACTATTTTCGAGTCAAATGTTAATGTTATTTGGAAGTGAATTTGATAATGGGTTAGCATTAAGAATTTTAGCAACTGGAATAATGATCCAAGCTTTCTTTGGCCTAGGATCTTCATCGCTGACCATGAGTGGCTTTTCAAATGTAAATTTATTTAATGTGTTAGTAGCTCTTATTGTTAATATTGTTATGAACATTGTCTTGATTCCTCAATATGGAATCATAGGAGCAGCTTCTGCTACTACAATTGCTTTATTCTTTATCAGTTTTTTAAGATTCTTTGAGAACTATTATATACTCAGTTTAAATGTTTTTTCACTCAAATTATTCAAACCTTTATTTGCTGGAGCCTTAACTGCAGGTTCAGCTATTATCTTCCAGAAACATGTCCTAAGTCTTCTGGAATATTCATCATCAATTTTAAATCTAAGCCTATACTTATTATCTGCTATATGCTTCATTTTTATTTTATACTTCTCTTTTTATATATTATTAAGAATAGATGAGGAAGATAAAGACATGATTGATAGCCTAAAGCACAAAATATTTAATCAATCATGAATAAATATTTATTGATTATTATTTATTTGTTATGGATTGTTTTATTTTTTTATCCAGTAATTTTCTATGATAACATATTTGGATCAGGAGATACATTAAATCCTTATTCTGCTAATCATATTCTAGACATATATAAGGAGAAAATAGGTGATTGGCCTTTGTGGCAACCATGGATTTTTTCTGGTATGCCAACCATGGAAGCATTCACTTATATTAATGAATTGTATTTTCCAACTAGAGTCATGATTGGATTAGGCATTTCTGATCTTAACATTCAATTAATGCATTTAGTATTCTCTGGAGTAGGGATGTATTTATTATTAGAGCAATTTAAGATTTCTAGATTAATAGCATTCTCTATAGGCTTATTATGGATATTAAACCCTTATCTTATTACAATGGTTGTTTTCGGTCATGGTAGTCAAATGATGACTGCAGCCTATATTCCTTGGATATTATATGCTATTAATAGATTGAGATATTCAATCTCCATAGAATCCGCACTTATGCTTGCTTTACTGATAGGACTTCAATTCCAAAGAGGTCATGTGCAAATAGCCTATTATTCTTGTATGTTAGCTGGAGCATATTTTTGTTATTCTCTCATTAAACAAAAGCATGATAAGAATAAGTATATTTTATATTTTATACTCTCATGTGGCTTAGGATTTTTGTTGGCTTCACATATTTATTATCCATCATTAGACTATTTAGGTAATTCAATCAGGGCCGGTGGAGACAATCATTATCAATATGCCACTAACTGGTCTATGCATCCGAAAGAGTTAATCACTTATATTTTTCCTCACTATTATGGCTTTGGTGGATCATCTTATTCTGGTTATATGCCTTTTACTGATTACCCTAATTATATTGGATTTTTTGTAATTCTTTCATCTTTATTTTCTATAATCAGGCTCAACAATAAGAAGATTTTTTTCATAAGTATTTTGTTGCTATCTATATTTTTATCTTTTGGAAAATACTTCGATATTCTATACAATTTCTTTTACTCTTTCTTTCCTTATTTTAGCAATTTTCGAGTACCAAGTATGATTTTAATTCTATCAAATTTTATTTTATATATACTTGCAGCTTTTGGCTTGAAGGAGATTATTAGTAGTATATTAAATATAGAGAGATTTAGAAAAATTCCATCAGAAACAATCATAGCTGCATTTTTAATCTTATCGATTATTGATATTTATAGAATAGATAAAAATATTATTTCTCCTTCAGATAACAGTATGCAAAAAACACAAATAGTTTCTAAAGAAAAATTTGATTCATTTTTTAAGGAAGACGAAGCTATTAGATTTTTGAAAAATGATTTAGATTTATATAGAGTTTATTCAGCAGGAGAGTTATTTCAAGATCCTAAATTAAAATTTCATGGAATTCAGTCGGTTGGAGGTTACCATCCAGCTAAATTTAGGCATTATACCGATTTATTAAGTCAAACTAACAATCTATTATCGATTCCTGTATTGAAATTTCTAAATGTTAAATATTTATTAAGTCCAGTTGAGCTAAATCATAGCGAATTTGAATTATCTTTAAACACAGAATACTATTCTGCATTTGGTAATACAGATTTACATATTTACAAATTAAAGAATAATCTTGATAGGGCATGGTTTGTAAAAAATATTATCAAAGAAGATTACAATTTATATAGTTATTTAACAGCTACTGCTTTTGATCCTGAAAATATTGCAGTCGTTAAGGGTTTAGATTCTCAATCGTTATCAAAGGGAGAAATTACGCGATTAGATTGGGATATTCATGAAATCTCTCTAGATGTAAATGTATCTTCGGAACAAGCTTTTCTTGTTTTAAGTGAAGTGCATTATCCTGAGCGATGGAAAGCGACAATCGACAATAAAGAGATAGAAATCTATCAAACAAATGGAGTGCTTAGAGGTGTATTGCTCGATAAAGGTGAACATTCTATTATCTTTAAATATGATAATAACTTATTTAATTCTCTCCTTATCTTATCAAATATGATACTTTTTATTATATGCGTTATACTAGTAAGACCTTTTCTAATGCGCTTGTTAAAAGGAGATAGCTAGACTAACTTTGCTGTATGATAATAAATAAATTATACTTTCAAGAATCTGAGGTATCATTTTTTGATGCCTTTCTTGCGCAATTACCAATTTTTTTGATATTTTTGGTTTTATATTATTTCATTCTAAGGCCAAATAATAAAAAACAAGAAGATGTAAAAAACCTTCAGAAGAATTTGAAAAAAGGTGACAATATTGTGACTATTGGAGGGATACATGGGAAAATTATTCAAGTAAGAAATAATAAAGTTACTCTTCGTGTATCTAACAATAATGAACTCACAGTAGATATTGCGGCTATAACTAGATTAAAGAATTCAGAAACAAAAGACTAAGATGGCAGTTCAAGAAGTAGTTACCTATGGTCACAAGGCTTTACGAGAAGTATGTACAGATATAACAGACTTTTCGAATGTGGATAATCTCATTAATAATCTGTTTGATACTATGTATGAATTTGATGGTCTTGGACTAGCATCTAATCAAATTGGAATCAATAAAAGAATGTTTGTAGTTGATATAAGCCATATATCTGAATACCGCGATACATCACCAATGGTATTTATGAATGGTAAGATTGAGAAGGGAAGTGGATCTTGTGTAGACTCAGAAGGCTGTCTTTCATTACCTGAGATTAGGATTAATGTTGAAAGATTTGATACAATTACCTATAGCTATATTGATGAAAATCTAGAGAGATGTACTAAAGAATTTTCTGGAATGTTAGCAACTGTCATTCAGCATGAGAATGATCACCTAGATGGAAAATTAATTACAGACTATGCTACTCCAGCAGATCTTTTAAAGTATGACAAAGCACTGAAATTAATGAAATCTAATAATGTCAGATAAATCTATAAAAATTATATTTTTTGGTAATACAGATTTCTCCAATCCTGTATTATTGAAATGTGCCGAAGTATATAATGTTTCCTGTGTAGTGACTAATCAATCAAAAAAAATGGGTCGTGGTCAAAAGTTGATTGATACTCCAGTAAAAACTCTTGCACAAAATGAGAATTTACATGTTCTTGAGTGCAACGATCTTTTAGATGAAGAATTTATCAAGAAGATTGAAAACATAAATCCTGACTTATTTGTTGTTGTTGCTTATAAGATATTACCAAAATTACTATTGAGCATACCAAAGTACGGTGCAATCAATCTTCATTCATCTTTGCTTCCAAAATATAGAGGAGCAGCTCCTATCCAGAGAGCAATATTAGATCATGAAGAAGTTACAGGGGTATCCACTTTTTTGATTGAACCAAAGGTAGATACAGGAAAAATTTTAGAACAAGCCTCTTATCATATCAACGACAAAGATAACTATGGATCACTATCAGAAAAGTTAAGCAATATAGGTGCAGATTTAGTTGTGAGTTCTATAGAGAAATATTTGGATAAAAAAATTGAACCTTACTCTCAAGATGAGTCTCTAGTTACTCTAGCACCTAAAATTACAAAAGAAGAATTTATGATTAATTGGGATAAGTCTGCATCAGATATACATGCTCAGATTAGGGCATTCAGTCCTTATCCTGGTGCATATACAATGCTCAATGGGAAAAGAATTAAATTTTTTGAGTCAGAATTAATCAGGAATGAATCCTCTAAAGGAGCTGGAGAAATTGATACTATCTCTAATGATTCTTTTGATATTGCATGTACTGTAGAATCTTTAAGAATTCATACAGTTCAGATGGAAGGAAAGAAAATAATGCCTGCGAAAGACTTTATATTAGGAATGCCAACATTAAAAGGCAGTAGGTTTAACTAAGTGAATTCTCTTAAACACATATTAATCTTTTTAACCACTGGAATATTTTTTATTCTATTTATTAATTACTTATTGATGCCGACCTATATAAATCAAAAAAGTATGATTGCTATACCTAATCTTGAAGGGTTGAGCATACTAGAAGCAGAGTCTATCACCAAGTCTGAAGGCATACAAGTTGTTGTTGCAGATACAATCTTTACAAATGATCTTAACCCAGGTATTATATTAGAACAATTCCCTTCAGCAGGAAAAGAAGTGAAGGCCGGCAGAGAAATCAAAATTAAGATTACTCAGCTTAGTCAGAAAATACTGGTACCAGATGTTCTCGGAAAAACATTGAGATCTGCAGAAATAGAATTAGACCAGAATGGTCTTAACGTAATTTCTGTGCAATATGCTTATAGTCCCAACTATCCTAAAGGAATTGTATCTTGGCAAGGCCCTGCTCCTCTGGATAGTCTTAGGAAAGGCCTTGGAGTAAGACTTGAAGTTAGTACTGGTTTGGCACCGAATGATTTCGTTACAGTGCCTGATTTAGAAGGAATTTTCTATAGTGAAGCTATAAAGAGAATTAGTGCAATAGGCTTGAAAGAAGGATCTATTCGATTTGTTGCACAAGATGAATTTTTACCAAATACTGTTCTAAGTCAAAATCCAAGAGAAGGGACTAAAGTGTCTCAAGATAGCCATATAAACTTGATTATTAGCAAATGATTATTGTAAAAAATAGAAAATTCATTTTTTTAAAAAACTTATTGGTTGTAGCAATACTATTTGCTCTATTTTCCTGCTCAAATCCTTCTTCGAATAACGAAATAGAAGCAAATGAAGAAATTGCTTTTAATTATAACTTAGAATTTAATTATACAGATATTATGAGCTCTGATTCTCTATATTATGAACTAACATTTGATATGACTGGCGTAGAATCTCTAAATATGTCAATTGCAATTGATAGCATTGCCTATAAATCCCTTGAAATTTCATCTATTGATTCTTCTAGCCAAGTATTGGATGGGCATATTTCTATTAGTGATGCAAGTAAAAGTATTCAAGTGTCTTTTATGAAGGATGATATGATTATTGCTGAGAAAGAGCACACCATTCCTTTGAGAAGAAATATCGCAGTTACTACATTTTCTGACAACAACAGTAATAAAAATGTTTTATTTGCGGATAATAGATTTATAAATCATACGAATATTGTATATGACAAATTTGAGAAATATGATTTTACTAATACTGAAATTGTTATTCTAGATGATTTAGATATGCTATCTGATAAAATGGTTGTTGAGCTACAAAAATTTCTTTTAAATGATGGTTTTGTAATTGTCTTGATGAGTAAGAATATTACAGTTAATAATGAACTTGCTTATAGTTTGGGATATCCAAAAGTCAAGGCAATCAGAGGCGCTTCAAGAAATCAATTTTTTTCTGTTATAGATCAAGGATTTCTAAAAAAGCATTCATTCTTATCAAAGAATATAGCAAATCAAACTAAGGTTTATAGATATCTTGAACTTCAAGACATTGAAAAAGACTTTTCTAAAATAATGATATCTACCAATGATCCATTACTAATAGAAAAAAATGTTTTAGGAGGGAAAGTATTTTTCCTAACAACAAGAATTAATTCAAGCTGGTCTAATGAATCTTTTGATTTATTATTAACCGATATCTTCAATAGTATATTTTTCCAAAGATTCTCTTATAATGAATCGTAATCCAGAAAAAGTTCTAATAGTCGCACCTAGAATATGGAAAAGCGATAAAAATTATAATTATAGCATAGAAGAACTTTCCTTGTTAATAGATACATTAGGGTTGAAAGTTTGCGGTGTCATTGAGCAAAAGTTAAATCGTATTAATCCTGCCTATTTTGTTGGTTCTGGAAAAGCAAAGCAGATTGTAGAGCAAGCCAAGCTCTTGAAAGCAGATTATATTGTTTTTGATGAAGACTTAAGTCCTGTTCAAACAAAGAATTTTCAAAAATTAGAAAAAAAAATAAAATTTATTGATAGAAGTGGAGTGATTCTTGAGATATTCTTTAATAATGCAAAATCAAAGGAATCTAAGACTCAAGTAGAGTTAGCAAGGCTCCAATACCAATTACCTCGCCTTACAAGAATGTGGACCCACCTTGAACGACAAATGGGTGGTTTTGGAACAAGAGCAGGGGCAGGAGAGACACAAATTGAGGTTGATAGAAGAATTCTTAGGAAAAGAATATCAAACCTAAAGAAAAAATTGAAAGCTATTGATTCTGAAAGAAGAGTTCAGAGCAAAAAAAGACAATCTTTTTTTAGAACATCTTTTGTTGGATACACTAATGTTGGAAAATCTTCTCTTATGAAAGCAATTACTAAAAGCGACGTATTAATTAGAAACCAATTATTTGCTACGCTAGATACAACAGTAAGACGTTTATTTATTGGTGATTCTAATTATGTGTTAATAAGTGATACTGTCGGTTTTATTAGAAATCTTCCAAACAATCTTATTGCAAGTTTTAAGTCAACTTTACAAGAAGTTGTTGATTCTAATTTGCTGCTTATAGTTTTAGATGCTAACTCTAAAGATTTGCATAATGAGATTGCTACAATACAGAGCGTATTACAAGAAATTGGAGCCAATGATATTGACTGTCAGTACATATTTAATAAGATTGATATAGTAGATGAAGATAGAATATCTTACTTACAGAAATCATTTCCTGAAGCGATTATGGTTTCTGCAACAAGGGCGCTTCAGCTATCGAATATTAAAGATGTTATTGTAGAAAAACACAAAGAATGGTCTATTTCTCTAAAGAATCCATCGCACATGCAACAGTAGCATCGCCAGTTACATTAGTTGCAGTTCGAATCATATCTAAAATTCTATCTACGCCTAATATTAAAGCGATTCCTTGACTAGGAACGTTAATAGCTTCTAGTATAATTACTAACATGATAATCCCAGCGCCTGGAACAGCAGCAGTTCCAATAGATGCTAGAACAGCAGTGGCAACTATAGTGAATTGATCAACAAAAGTAAGATCCATACCAATAGCCTGCGCTATAAAGACTGCTGCAACTCCTTGGTATAATGCAGTACCATCCATATTGATTGTTGCTCCCAAAGGAAGAACAAATGAGGATATTTCTTCTGATACGCCTAAATCTTTTTCACAACGTTTCATTGTTACTGGCAGAGTAGCTCCACTTGAACTCGTTGAAAATGCTAACAATTGTACTGGAGCCATAGATTTGAAAAAATGTTTTAAATCCATATTAGTGAACATCTTTAATATTGTAAGGTATGTAAGGCTCATATGTATGAAGAGTCCCAATACTACAACTCCCATATAGAATAAGAGTGCAGATAAAATACTTCCAATTTGAGAGACATCTCCAGAAACAGAACTAATAGTCTTAGCTATTAAAGCAAAGACTCCGTACGGAGCAAAATACATTATCATCTCTACCAGCTTAATAATCATTTGATTGATTCCCTCTAGGAAGGCTAATACCGGTTGTGAGAATTTTCGATCAATGCCAATCAATGCAATTCCAAAAATGATTGATATAAAAACTATTTGAAGCATATTGCTATTATTGGAAGCTGCTGAAAACATATTACTTGGAACCATATCTACTAATGGTTGTAATGGGCCTCTATTATTTTGGACAGAGCTTGCTAGATCTTGTTTGCTAGCTGCTTTATCGACATACTCTTGACTTAAGCTTTCTTGAAAATCTTCTGGTATACCTGCTCCGGGCTCAAGAACATTGACTAATATTAATCCTATACTAACAGCTATTGCTGTAGTACTGATATATAAAGCGATTGTTTTCCAGCCAATTCTAGAAAGTTTTCTAGTATCAGAAAGAGATGCGACACCTGTTATAAGAGAGGATACTACCAATGGTACAGCAATCAGTTTTAAAAGATTTAGAAAGATTGTTCCAAATGGAGAAATAAAATTTGATGTAAAATCTGACCATCCATTAATAGCGCTAGCTATTCCATAAATAGTCCCTAAGACTAGTCCAATGATTATTTTCCAGTGTAGTTGCATTAATTAAGAACAAATATATGGATTATGTTTAAATTATTTCAATGATTTATTATGTAATTATTGGAATTTACCTTATTGGCTTACTCTTAATTGGATTTAGCAAATCTGATTCTATTAAAAATCAGGAAGATTTTGCAGTAGCAGGGCGATCCCTTTCCCCTTGGATTTTAGTTGGAACAATGGCAGCAACTTGGATGGGTACCGGATCTGTCTTAGGTAATGCAGGAAAGGCATTCGAGATAGGTGCAGCAGGATTCTTATTGCCTATTGGTGGAATGCTTGGCGTATTAGCATTAACAAAGATAGCAGGGAAAGCAAGGGCTTCTGGTAAATTGACTGTACCGGAGATTATTGGATCCAGATTTGGAGATATAGCAATGATTCTATCTGTTATTGCATTGCTTGTTGCTTATCTAGTAATTGTTAGTTACCAGTTTAATGCTGGTGGGGCAGTCATCTATACTATATTTCATGATAATTTAGGTTCGGGATTAACTTTAGACCAAGCAACGATAATAGCAGCACTATTTATTGTTGCATACACCGTATTAGCTGGTTTGTTAAGTGTTGCATATACAGATGTTGCAAACGGAATTCTTATGATTACTTGTTTTATTATTGCATTACCAATTCTCTTTTTTCAAGCAGGAGGGTTTGATGGTATGTCTGCTGGTTTTGAAAGTAAAGGTATGATGAATAATATGTCTGTATTTGGAGTGCTCTCATTCAGAGATGTAATCAATTTTACCTTACCATCTTTCTTATTAATTCTTGGAGATGCCAATATGTATCAACGATTCTTTGCTAGCGATTCAGTTGCATCTGCAAAGAAAGCAACTTATCTATTATTTTTTGCAGTTGTTATTTTAGAGTCTCTAATTATTGCTAATGCATGGATTAGCTCTAGCATGATTACTGATATCACAAAGGAATCACATGTATTAATTTATGCCGCTTATAATTTCTTGCCACCGCTCGTTGGTGCTATAATGTTAGCTACAATCATAGGTATTATTATTTCCACAGCTGATTCATTTTTGCTTGTCCCTACCACAATTCTAATCAATGATATTTATTTAAAATATTCTAATAAGCAATATTCTGATAAGACAATTGTAACCCTTAGTAGAATGCTAGTACTTTTATTAGGATTTTTCTCATATTGGGTCTCAAGAATGTTTGCAGCAGATACCACTATTTTTGAGAAAGCGCTTTATGCATTTACAATTTATGGGACAGCAATCACCCCTACATTGTTAGCAGCATTCTTTTGGGATAAAGCAACGAAGTATGGTGCTATATCTTCAATTCTATCAGGAATAGTTGCAACAGTCTATTTTGGAAATCAATGGAGCCTTGATGAAGCTGTTATTCCAGCATTAGCTATTTCATCTTCTGCATTGGTATTAGTAAGCTTTGTAAAACAAAAAAAGAACGATTAAATGGAAAGCATTTTTAGTAATTATGGAATCGAAATTGTTGTAGGAATGATTATTTCGGTTCTTTTGTTTATTTTTTTTAGAGTAATATATTTTAGTTATATCAAAAAATGAAAAAAGTAACTTTATTATTTGTAGCATCCTTTTCGTTTTTTGTTTTAGGACAGATTTTATGGTCAATTAGATTATTTAATCAATCTCCAGTATTTGGAATGGGGCATATTGATGACTGGGTAGTGAATATTATGTTTTCTTTATGTTCAGTATGTGGTTTAATTGCTAGTTATAAGTGGTATTCAAGGCAATTGAAATAAATCTTCAACAGAGCAGTTTAGAGTTTTTGCAATTTTTAATGCCAGAACAGTTGAAGGAATATAGATCCCATTTTCAATGGCATTAATACTCTTTCTTGAAACTTCAGCACTCTCCGAAAGATCTTGCTGAGTTAATCCAGATTTTTTTCTTAATACTTCTAAATTGTTGAGAAGTTTTTTATGATTTCTACCCAATTTTCTAACCTATTTTTTTTCAAACTCTTCAACAGCTTTTGTAATTCCAGCGCTATCATCTGGATAAAAATATCCAGCAACCATAAGACCAACTCCAATTGAACCAACTAAAAGCCCAACACCTTTTAATATAAATAAAAACTCAACACCGAAAAGATAAAGACCAATACCTACAAAAAAAGTTATCATTCCATCTCTTTTATAGTCAATCGGTTCTCTTTTTTTATCTTCAGCATTAAGCGTATCTAAAAACTCTTGTACTCTTTCTGGATCGTTGGCAGTTTT
>Ga0206678_10000863_pt1 | contig 19299 bp, 25 predicted proteins | sample M180m12015metaG_FD_155453 | JGI IMG/M metagenome (GOLD analysis project Ga0206678, IMG submission 155453) | Ammonia-oxidizing marine archaeal communities from Monterey Bay, California, United States - M1 80m 12015 | ecosystem: Environmental > Aquatic > Marine > Intertidal zone | place: USA... | reverse complement strand
CCTTTGAGTATGCCCAATTTTTTTAAACCTCTTGTGATAATCTCAATGCAATTCTTTTGCATCTTTTCGAAAGTTTGACCTGGTTTTACAGAAGAAATAACGCTTTTCTGAGCTTCTAGAACGATTGAATAAATAGCTTTCTGTTCTTTAGTAAATTGTCCTGAGACTGGAATTGTTCTGGTGATATCAGATGCATACATTTGATATTCACAACCAGCATCCGTTAATAGCAAATCCCCTTGCTTCATCATTGATTGATTCTCAACATAATGGAGTGTGCAAGCATTATCGCCAGATGCCACAATGCTATTGTATGAAGGCACTGTTCCATATTGACCAAATTGATGATTAATGGATGCTTCTATCTGATATTCATAAACACTCGGTTTGCATTCATTCATTACCCTTAGATGTGCTTCAACTCCAATGCGAGCTGCCTCCTTCATAAGCTGTATCTCTTTTCTTGATTTGATCTGTCTCATGTCATGAATAATTGTATCTACAGAAACAATTTCATTAGGCACCACTCCGCCTTGTCGTTGGCTCTCTCTCAAAGTTTTGAATGCTTCTGTCACCTTATCATCATAAATTTTATGTTTGCCAATGGAGTAGAACACTCTTTCCCTACCATGCAAAAGATCTTTTAAAATACTATCAATATCTGCTATATCAAAAGACTGGTCAGCGTTATAATTATTAATCACTCCATTCAAGCCTTCCATATGCCCTTCCCAAGTCTCCATTAATGGATTTTTGGGTCGTACACATAAAATAAATTCCCCTTCTGGACGTCCAGGAGCTAAAACCATTAAAGCATTGGGTTCTAAAAAACCAGTAAAATAGTAAAAATCACTATTGGAACGAAATGGATAATAAGTATCATTTGTTCTAGTGCTTAAATCAGCAGTAGCAATAATTGCAACACCACTTTTACCAATAGTCTTAGCTAGCTTATTTCTTCTTGATTTAAATTCTAAATTCTTCATATTTTTATTTTAATTTCTTCAAAAATTAACTCTGTACTCACTCGAACATACTCAAGCAATTCAATAAAAGCCAATTCTTCCTCTTCTTCATTCTTAATTGAATGGGGAGTTAGTGTAGAGATTTGCGAAAAATCGTCAAATATTTCACTTAGTAAACTCATAGATGATTCGCCTAAAGAAGCGCTATCCTCAGAGATCACAAGCCCCAAACCATCAATAAAACCTTGGCACCATAAAGACAGTGCTGCGGTTCTTTTTTCCAATGATTCATCATCACTGGGTAGAAGTAATAAAAATGGTAATTCAGTTGAATTAAGTTCATTGGAGGTTTTGTTAATTAAATCCAATAAAGCATTTCTAAACTCTACAACTTGTATGGATACATGACTTTCATCATAACTCTTTTCTGAGGGCAGCAAGTCTTCAAAGGAATCAATATTGCAACATAAATACAAGCAGATAATGCCATGATATTCAGCAATATCCATTGAATCCGAGGCTCTTTTTCTGAGGTCGTCTAAGTCTTTATAATTCATCATTTGTTACAGTTTAAAGTAATTTTTTATTAAATATTCAAGCTTATTTGACCGATTGATTGGATCAAATTATAGTTATAGATATGAAAAGTATATCTGAAAATGAAGTTTTGTCCGCCATTGATTCCCTGGAAAACCGCATCGAAGACCTCATTAAAGAAAAAGATCAGATGTATCTTGAAAATCAATCACTTAAAGATGAGAATTCTGAATTAATTGAAGATTATAAAGTAATGAAACAGAAGAATAGTCTCGCTAAAAACAAAGCTGAGATAATTTTAGATCGTTTAAATGAAATTGAAAATAGCGCATGAGTGAAAAAGTAACAGTTGCAATTATGGGTGAAGAATTCACCATCAAATGTTCTTCTGAAGAAAAAACATACCTCATCAAAGCTGCCACCTTGGTTGATGAGACTATGACAAAAATTAAATCTCAAGGAACCGCTTTTAGCATCAACAGAATTGCAGTTATGGCTGCTCTTAATATAGCAAGAGACGCAATCAATGGAAGTTCTGATATGGCTGCTAATATAAGAACAGAACATGATGCAGAACTCGACATGATTGAAATTAAGAAGAGACTGGAAGGAATCAATAAACAAGTTAAGAATTCTCTTAACTCTGAAACAGAATTAAAGCTACAATAACAATCTGATGACCGCCTGCGATGAACGAGATTTATTGAAGAACTCTCGGCCCTTAAGTTTATATATAGGGATCAATGTCTGCATTGGCTTTGAGCATTACCTCTTTTGGGAAGCCTGCTCCAATGCGCCTGAACCCACCTTAATTGCTCCGGCCTGAGAGCAACAATAAATTACGTCATTGTGGACGGTTTTCAACACTTTAAAATCTAATGAAAAAAATTAGAAACATTATTAAAGAAAAAAGATCTCAATTGAGTGAAAAAGAACTCCGTTTAACCTCTAAAGCTATAACAGAAAGAATTAGATCTTTTAAGTTTTCTAAAGAGTTAACAAAAATTGGCATTTATTATGCTGTAAACAATGAAGTTGATGTCCACCCATTATGCGAAATACTTTGGCAAGAGAACAAGAGAGTTTATTTGCCAATTGTAGAAAAAAAGAAACTATTATTTGGCGAGTATAGAAATACTTCTAATCTAAAAAATAATAGATTCAAAATTCCAGAACCCATTGTGGGTCTAGAATCTCAAATTTCTGCGTTTGAGCTTGATTTAATTTTTATGCCATTAGTTGCTTTTGACCCAATGGGGAATCGTATAGGCATGGGAGGAGGATTCTACGATCGAACGCTTGATAATAAACAATTGGATAATGATTTAAAAAAGCCAATTTTAGTAGGAGTTGCTTACGAATTTCAAAAGCAAAATCAAATACAACCCAATCCTTGGGATATACCCTTGGATATGATTTTCACTGAATCTAAAATATACCATTCAGATATAGACAGGGATGTGTCAGAATAAGTTATGAACAATGATCATGAAAAAGAAAATGCAGCCATAGCATCTTTGGATTATGTGACACATGACTGCATTCTAGGGGTGGGAACTGGATCTACAGTCAATTATCTCATTGAAAATCTTGATCGTGTTAAGCACAAAATAAAATCAGTAGTTTCAAGCTCAGTGGACTCAACCAGAAGGCTGCAAAGTGCTGGATTTATAGTGGAAGAACTTTCAACGGTGGGTAAACCAGACCTTTATATTGATGGTGCTGATGAGGTCACCCATCATTTACATATGATCAAAGGTGGTGGTGGAGCTTTAACCAGAGAAAAAATTATTGCCAACGCTTCTCAAAAGATAATATGCATTGCACACAGTGCTAAGTTAGTTGATATTCTAGGTAAATTTCCTTTGCCAATTGAAGTTATACCGATGGCCAAATCATTAGTTGCTAGAGAATTAGCCATACTAGGTGGTCAAGCTGAACTCAGGCATGATTTTATTACCGATAATGGGAATATTATCCTTGATGTCCATAACCTCAAAATCTTAAACCCACCCGATTTAGAAAAGAAAATAAATAATATAGCTGGTGTGGTCACCAATGGAATCTTTTCATTAAGGTCTGCGGATCTATTGATAATAGGCAAAGATCAAGAAATAGAAAAATACAACAAAGAATGAAACTTTCCAAAAGAGGACTGCTGCGAATTATTGGTTTATCCCCTATTGCAGCTTCTACTAAAATTAACTTACTCCATTCAACAGAATTAATGGAAAGAAGAATAATCCCATCTTCTGGAAAACTGCTACCAGTGATTGGGTTGGGAACCTCTAGAGTATTCGATGTTAAGCCAAACAAGGCATTACTGGAAATTAGAAAACAAATATTGGAAATATTATTGTTCCATGGTGGGACTATGGTAGATACTTCTCCAATGTATGGAATGGCAGAAGAAATAACAGGAATTATCTCTAGAGAGCTCAATCATAAGGATCCATTATTTCTTGCAACAAAGGTATGGACGGATGGCAACAATGAAGGGGTAACACAAATTAACTCATCCTTTGAAAAAATGAATGCCTCCATGATAGATTTAATACAGATTCATAACCTGAGAGATTGGAAAACCCACATCAAAACTTTAAGAGTCCTGAAAGAAAAAGGAAGGATTAATTATATTGGCATAACGCATTATAAAGCGAGTGCATTTGAGGCTATGGAAGACATCATAAGAAAAGAACCCATTGATTTTGCTCAATTCAATTATTCCTTGGGAGAAAGAGAAGCTGAAAAGAGACTATTGCCTTTATGCCAAGACAAAGGCATAGCAACAATAATCAATCGACCTTATATGAGAGGAAAATTATTCAAAGAAGTAAAGGATAAGAAACTGCCCAATTGGACTAAAGAGTATAATATCAATAGTTGGGCTCAATATTTTTTAAAATTTATATTAGCCAATCCCGCAGTAACAAATATTATTCCTGCTACATCTAAGCCTAAAAATATGATTGATAATTCAAAAGGTGGATACACACCCATTCCAGGCATAAGCCTTCAAAAGAAAATGTTGGAAATAAAATGAATCTAACGTTTTGAGAACTGAGTAGCTTTTCTTGCCTTTTTTAAGCCAACTTTCTTCCGCTCAACTTTTCTAGCGTCTCGAGTTAAAAATCCACGTTCTCTTAAAGAAAGTCTTAAAGTATCATCATAACTTAAAAGTGCACGACTAAGTCCGTGTCTGATGGCTCCAGCTTGACCGCTTCCACCACCACCTTTAACAGTTGCAATAACATCAATTTTATCTAATAAATCAGTATGCTCAAGTGGTTGGCGAACAATCATTCTTGCAGTTTCTCTGTCAAAGAATTCATCGAGAGGTTTTTTATTAACAACTATCTTGCCTTTTCCCTTTTGGATAAAGACACGAGCTGTTGAAGTTTTTCTTCTTCCGGTTCCGTAATGTATTTCTGATGCCATAAGTATTTAAATCTCTAGTAATTCGGGTTGTTGAGCATCATGAGTATGCTCCGATCCTGAAAAAATTCTTAATTTTTTAATCATGGCATTACCAAGTTTATTTTTTGGCAACATACCACGAACGGATTTCATTAAAACTGTCTCTGGACTTTTTTCCAACATAGTTGATAAATTTGCTGTAGTTGATAAATTTGCTGATTTTAGATTTCCAATATAGCCAGTATGCTTGTAATACATCTTATCGTTCATCTTGTTACCAGTAACTTTAATTTTTGAAGCATTTATAACTACAATGTAGTCACCAGTGTCCACATGTGGAGTAAAAATAGGTTTATGCTTACCTCTTAATCGAGAAGCAATTCCGGTAGACAGCCTACCCAAAGTTTTATTATTGGCATCCACTAGGTACCAACCTCTAACAACTTCCTCATTTTTTGCAGAAAATGTTTTCATTTATCAATATTTTAATCTATTTGAAAGATGAGTAGTCTACTCATGTAAGTGCAAATTATCAATGAAATCTTACTAATTAATCCATCTTATAATTGAGCTAATTCTTCTCGCATATGATCGATTGTTTTCTTGTAATTACTGGTACCAAAAATACCCGATCCTGAAACAAATGCATCGGCTCCATACTTTGCAATGCTTGCAATATTATTAGCCTTTACTCCTCCATCAATCTCCAAGAATATTTCTCTTCCAGATTCTGTAATTATGGAACGAGCTAAAGTTAATTTATCAAGTACCTCAGGTATAAAACTCTGTCCTGCAAAACCAGGGTTTACAGACATCATAATAATAATATCGATCTCCTCAATGCAGTTTTTTAGATAATCAAGTGAAGTAGCTGGATTAATGGCTAGTCCTGGCCTGCATCCTGCTTGTTTAATTAGATTAATGGTATTAGATATATCACTAGTTGCCTCAGGATGAAAACTAATAAATGTGGCTCCTGCTTGTGCAAAGCTATCCACTAATTCATCTACTGGTTCAACCATCAGATGGACATCAATAGGAACTTTAATTCCAAAATCTCTTAATGATTGGCAAATAACGGGCCCAAAGGTCAAATTGGGTACATAATGATTGTCCATTACATCAAAGTGAATGAAATCGGCACCTGCCTCTATAACATCCTCAACTTCCTTACCCAGACATGCAAAATTAGCTGAAAGAATGGATGGAGCTATTTTAAAATCTGTCATTATTTGACAACCTCTATTAAAATATCATTATGCACTAGTTTTACTTTTGTATAGAAACATTCTAAAGTTTGTAAAAAATTAACTCAATTACTAAAATAAAGAAATGAACAATCAAAAAATACAAAATCTTGAACTTATTGCTCAAGGCAAAGTAAGAGATATATACGCAATCAATGAAGATTATTTACTCATCGTTACCACCGATAGAATGTCTGCATTTGATGTTGTATTGCCTAACCCAATCCCTGGTAAAGGCGAAGTATTAACGCAATTATCTAAATTCTGGTTTGACCAAACTCAAGAAATTGTACCCAATCATTTGACCAATGATGTCAGCTTAGAAGAGATAATATCTGACCAAGAGCAATTGGCTTATTTCAAAAATAGAAGCATGATTGTAAAAAGATTGAATCCACTGCCTATTGAAGCAGTTGTAAGAGGTTACCTAATAGGTTCAGGCTGGAAAGATTATCAAGCAACTGGAACAGTTTGTGGTATTGAATTAGATAAAAACCTCCAAATGGCATCTCAACTTGCCGAACCGATATACACCCCTGCTACAAAAGCTGAAGTTGGTGAACATGATGAAAATATTACTTACGAAGAAACAGTAAAGTTATTGGGAAAGGATCTAGCCAGCAGAGTCAGAAATATCTCAATTGAGATTTACAACTTTGGAGTGAGTCATGCCAGTGAACGTGGCATTATTATTGCCGATACTAAATTTGAGTTTGGACTTGATGGTGATGGTAACTTATTCTTAATTGATGAAGTGTTAACGCCAGACTCCTCCCGATTTTGGTCAAGAGATGATTACAATATTGGGGTCAGCCCTCCTAGTTTTGACAAGCAATACCTAAGAGACTATCTAGAAACTCTTGATTGGAATAAATCCACTCCTGGGCCAGAATTGCCTCAAGACGTTATCGAGAATACAACTGCTAAATATAGGAACGCTTATCAAGCGATTATTGCTGAAACTAGCTAGCCTTTAAATATAATCATCTCCAAATTTCTTTTATCTGATGAGTTCACAGTATGATTAAAAGAAAGAATGCTGGTTGCAAGACTTTTGATTGCCTTAGATGAATCAGAAGCACCAATCAATGTATTCAAGGCCTCTTCATCGTTTGCATCTTTAGCATGATTAATTTTAAGAATGGCATTGGCTATAATTTTTTCATTCTCAGTTGTGCCACTGTCTTCAATCATTTTTTCAAGTTCTTTTTTATTTGAATCTGAAGGAAAATGATTCATTTTAAGCAAGATTTGAGACATTGCTTTAACATTAATATTTTTAGCATGATCGCTATGTGCATCAACCTCAGATTGAAACTGAATCGAGAGTAAGCAAACAACTATTATTTTAATAAACGTATTGATTTTCATTTTTATTCCTAATTAATTATTGTAAATCTTCTTTTGCCAAAAGTACCATTCTAGTGGGGAAGCCACCAATGTCCATATACCTGTTTACCTTCCCTTCCTTTAGGTCGACTTCCACAACTCGACCCTCATGAGTTAATGAAATATAGGCAATTCCATTATGAGAAACAATATCAGGTAAAATCGCTTTACTGACGTCTTCATTCCACACGCCATCAAAAGGCTCTGATACCTTGACTTTCCTTATAAAACTACCATCAAAACCATCGCGAAGAGTTAGATGGCCATCCTTTGATAAGATCAAAAGGTATTCCCCATCTTTAGTGACATCCTGTCTGATTGACGATTCTACAGCTAGTCGATCAAACTGGTAGTCATCAGCTGCAGCGTCCAGTCTATAAAGTTGTGGGATAATGCCCTCGGTATAACACCATCGCACTCTTTGTTTGCCATTCAAGAAAGCAGCACAAGAACGACCCTTATCTGGGTAAGCTATTCTTGTTATCTCTTCAGTCCTTTCTTTGCCTTTGGTTCCAACCACTACCACTTCAGTTCGACACGAGAAAAAAAGTCTTCCCGATTCTTCATCTCGACCCATCCCATGGAGCAATGGACAATTACCAATCCTCTTCACTTCTTTGCCAGTACTTTTCTTCAGTATTTGAACAAAACCTTTGAATAAATGGCCAATGTATAAATATTTCTCTCCTTCAAGATAATGGTAATGGTCGGGTGCAGCGAGATCGTATGTCTTTGTTCTAAGTTTAGAAAATCCATCAATCTCATCGTTCATCAAAACAATAATTTTTCCGTCTCCTTCTGTCAAAACTGCATCATGCCCATTAACGGTAGCCATAACGTGACCGCTGCCATTATTCCTTCCTCCTCCCGGAGTGTCTACTTGCAGTGTACGAATAACATAAGGTGGTCTAAATTTTTTTTCTTTTTTATCGTAGCCAGTTGAAATAATACTCATCACACCTTCATCGGTATCTCTGCCTCGCATCGCATAAATATGATTATTATTTCCTCCAACTTGAAGTGTCATAATCGATGGTGGTGTTGAGACTCGGTTGACAACCTGCCCTGAGGGCAAGTCAATGGTCACAAGATCTGAATTCATATTGTCAGCAACGAACAGTCTAATTTCAGCTTCTTTCAGAAGTGAAGTTCGCTCCACACCGCCATGCCCAAATACTGGTTGAATAAAAAGTGCCAAACTAAAAATTAATAGTTTCTTCATTATTATTCCTTACTGTCCTGCGATCATTAAATTATTAATTAAAAGACTGCCCATTTTTGTCGATCCATTGTTATCCATATCACTACCAATAGCTTCAATATCATTTAACATATTTTTTAAGTTCCCAGCAATGGTTATTTCACTCACCGGATAGAGTATCTCTCCATTCTCAACCCAAAATCCATTGGCACCTCTGGAGTAATCTCCATTAACAATATTGACACCATATCCAATCAAACCAGTGACTATTAATCCTTTTTTCATGCCTTTGACTAGAGCATTAAAATCATCAGATCCACTAGGCTCAATCAAAAGATTATGATGGCCGCCTGCATTGCCTGTTGTTTCCATGCCCAGTCTTCTAGCTGAATAACTCGATAGTAAATAACCTAGGAGTTTTCCCTGATCCACTATTAAACGAGGGTTTGTCTCAACACCTTCCCCATCAAAATAAGCACTTGAAGAGCCTCGCTTTAAGTGAGGGTCTTCCTTAATTGTCATTATTTCTGAACAAACTTTCTTGCCCATACTGTCCAATAAGAATGAGGACTTTCTGTATAAGCTACCGCCGCTGATGGCATCCATAAGATGACTGATAATGCTTTTTGCAACTCTGGGTGTATACAATATTTGTGCTTGCTGTGTTTTTATTTTTTTTGAACCAAGATTAGCCAGCGCTTTCGATCCAGCATTTTTACCAATCTCAATATGATTCATGAGATCTTCAGGATGTCTTTCACTCGAATAATCATAATCCATTTCCATCAATCCATCCTCTTCCGCAATTGCAGTGCAACTTATGCTATGCCCGGTAGAGTTTGTAACACCAAAAAATCCATGCGAGTTTGCATAATAGGATTCGTTCTTGTAACTACCAACACTTGCGCCTTCTGAATTAATAACTTTAGGATGATAGTCAATTGCGGCTTGTTCGCATTCCAATGCTAACTTTTGAGCACTGAGGATATCAATATCCCAAGGATGAAATAAATCTAAATCCATTGGGTTAATGGCCATTAACTCTTTGTCAGCCAATCCATTGTATTGATCTGCAGCAGTCAAGCTAGCCAAACTGTATGCTTTATCTATTGTTTTTATAATGGTTGATTCAGACAGATCATTTGAGCTTGCAGAGCCTATGGATTGATTCAAATGCACACTGATAGAAAATCTTTGATCCTGATGATTTTCAACTGTATCAATCGAACCATTTTGTGCTGTGACTGAGAATCCTGAAGCGGACCCAAAACTTAAACTGGTTTGATCTGCCCCTATTTTTTTTGCATGATCCAATGCAAACTGTGTTTTATTATGAAATTTTTCTTTATTCATATTTAGATTTTATTAAAAAATAGTTTAAAATTAGGTTCTATATTCTAACCTAGTTAGAGACAACAAATAAGAAATTATAAAAACACACTATGAGCATAAAAATAGCAATCATCATGGGATCTCAATCTGATTGGGACGTCATGAAAAACACCTCTAAAACTCTTAAAAACTTAGACATTAGCCATGAATCTAGAGTTATCTCGGCGCATCGGACTCCCGATTTACTGGATGAATACATAGCTCAATGTGAAGCAGGTGACGTGCAAGTAATTATAGCTGGAGCTGGACTCTCAGCAGCACTACCTGGTGTTATTGCAGCAAAAACAATCATCCCAGTTGTAGGTGTGCCTCTAATAGCAGGATCTCTAGATGGGATGGATGCATTAATGTCGATTGTTCAGATGCCCCCAGGAATACCAGTAGGCACAGTTGCTATAGGCAAACCGGGTGCTATCAATGGTGCATTGTATGCTGCAGCAATCATGGCCGTTAATGATTCAAGTATAAAAAATAAACTTATTGAATACAGAGCTACTCAAGCTCAAAAAGTGATTGAAGCTAAGTTAGATTAATCTTTGTTCTTTTCTGAGAAAATAATCTTTCTATATCCTAATAAGACAACCCCAAATAAACAAACTAGGAATCTTTCAAATAATGCTAGCTAAGCTGTACCACCGACTGTTAGTTTTTCAATTCTCATAGTCGGTTGACCTACATTAACAGGAACAGTTTGTCCGTCTTTACCACAATTTCCAATCCCAGGATCTAGGGCTAAATTATTCCCAATCATGGACACTTGATTTAAGGCTGAAGGACCATCGCCAATCAGCATGGCACCTTTAACTGGGGCACCTAATTTCCCATCTTTAATTAAATAAGCTTCGCTGGCAGAAAAGACAAATTTTCCTGATGTAATATCAACCTGGCCTCCGCCAAAGTTTTTTGCATAAATTCCAGAATCCACTGATTGTATAATTTCTTCATGTTCATGAGTGCCTGACATCATGAAGGTATTCGTCATTCTTGGTATGGTTTGGGATGCATAAGACTCTCTTCTTCCATTGCCTGTTGATTTTGCATTCATTAATTTAGCATTCAGTCTGTCTTGCATGTAGTTGGTTAATTTACCATCCTCAATTAAGACGGTGCGTTGAGTAGGCTCTCCCTCATCATCAATATTGAGTGACCCTCTCTCTCCTTTCATGGTTCCATCGTCAATTACTGTACAAATCTTAGAAGCAACTTGTTCCCCCATAAGTCCTGAGAATGCTGACGTTTTCTTTCTATTAAAATCACCTTCCAAGCCATGGCCAATGGCTTCATGTATTAAAACTCCAGGCCATCCAGAGCCAAGAACTACTGTCATTTCTCCTGCAGGTGCTTCTATGGCTTCAAGATTTAATAGAGCCTGATCGACAGCCTCACCAGCATATTTCTCAATAGTCATCTGATCGAAGAAATTATAGCCAACACGACCTCCTCCACCACTTGAACCTCTTTCTCTCCTGTTGTCTTCCTCAACTATGACATTCACACTCATTCTTACCATGGGTCGAATATCTGCAGCCAATCTTCCATTTTGATCAACAATAAGTACGGCTTCATTGCTCCCTGCCAACGTGGCTATAACCTCTTTCACTCGATGATCTTTTGCTCTAGCTTTTTGATCCACTAGTTGTAAATACTCAATCTTTTCTTGATCGGTTATTGAATCTATTGGGTTAATCGGAGGATACAAGTCAAGTTGCTGAGTTTGAGGGTTAATATTATGGGTTAGAGTTTTATTACTTTTGGCTATAGTCCCTGCAGCCTTTGCTGCATCTTGAAGGGATGACTTTGAAAAAGATTCAGAGTAAGCAAGACCTGATTTTTCACCTGTAATCGCTCTAAAACCAACGCCTTGTTTGTTCGAGAAAGATGATTTCTTAACTTCGCCATCCTCTATAGACCAAGATTCATGATTAATGGCTTGAAAATAGATGTCTCCCATATCAGCACCATAAGCAAAAAGATCGCCCAACAAAGCATTGAGATCATTGTCATTTATATTATATGGGTCAAGCAGAATTGACCTTGCTTGACTAAGGCAATCAGTCATAATTAATTCTCCTATGAGACAGTGCTGGGAACTTTGACCTAATTTCTGCCAAGTGATCTAAATCTATTTCTGAAACCACCAATCCATTGCCAACAGGCAGTTCATCTTTAATTTCTCCCCAAGGATCCACAATCATAGAATGGCCATAAGTTTTTCTATTTCCATAATGCTCACCCCATTGAGCTGAACCCACCACATAACAAAGATTCTCAATAGCTCGACTGGCTAGGAGTGTATGCCAATGAGCTTGTCCTGTTTCATAAGTAAATGCTGCTGGTACAGTGATTATGTCTATCTCTCCAAGTTGACGATAAAGTTCTGGGAAACGAACATCATAACAAATAGACAGTCCCACCTTTACATTCAATTCACTGCCAGTCATAAAATTAATGACGTCTCTTCCAGCCTCTATTGAGGCGGATTCATTGTAGGCTTTGCCATTCACTTCAACATCAAAAAGATGAATTTTATCGTAATATGCTATCTCATTACCTTGATCATCATAAGCAATTGATCTTGCCAAACTTTTACTATCAGCTGCGTTCTTAATTGGAATTGATCCAGCAATGATTGAAAGCCCCAGTTGTTTTGATTGTTTGGAAAGAAAGCTCTGTATGGGACCGTCTTGATAGTCTTCCATGATTTCATTGACCAATTGCTTGGGGTATCCCATAAAAGCAAAATTCTCTGGCAAAAGAACCATATCAACCTTTTGGCTGCAGGCTTCAATCAGTAACGATTCCGTCAACAAGAGATTTTCTTGCACGGAATCTGAAGAATTCATTTGAATTGATCCAATCTTCATTATTGCTGTATTAATTTATTGATCCAATCTTCATTATTGCTGTATTAATTTATTATTGAAGGATTATTATGCAACTCTTCCGAGGCAATTACATCAGGAATAAAGTTATTGCAATCTTCTATCATTGTGAGATTAATGTCTTTAGAAATATCACTGATTATTGGCTGATTCCAGTCTCCATTAATCGAGTAGTAAGCCAATCCAACATCTTTTAAAGGTCGCCTAAATAACTTTGTAAAAAGAAAAACACTCGCAGCAGCGGCTGGGCCTCCAAGCATAGCTCCACCCATTGGCAACATGTCAGAAACAGCTGGCTGAACAATTGCCATTTGATTGTATTGCCTTTTTTTAGTATCAGTTGCACCTATAATGACCACATCTGCAGGAGCTGATTTAATGGTTAAATCACAAGTGTAAGCCAGTCCATCCCTAAAACTGAAGTTACCATTCATTCTATCAAATGAAAATTCATTGCTGAATAGATCACTGAAATCAAGAAGCAATCTCTTCGGTAACTCCGAGATACTCAATAAACCCAAGGCTTTTCCAGGAATTCTCTTTTTGGTATCAATTTCTCCATTTTTTATCTTAACTTCAGCTGTCCCTATTGCATTAAGAATCTGATTTCTTCTTGGCAGAGTCGACCAATATAAATTAATATAAAATTCGGACTCCTTGCTCTGAAGAACGCTCTGCACACCAAAGCCTTTCTGTATACTCTTAAGATCATTAGCATTGGCTTTAATGTTCTTTAGTTCCAATGAAGGTCGATTTATTTTTTTCTTTTTTAGAATAAAAAATTGTTTTAAAGGAATCTGATTCATTAAAAAACCTTTATTCTCATCGTGAGTAAATAAAAGTTCACTGCCATCGATCAATATTGATCTTAGAACAAGGGTTCTATTGATTACTGAACTCATTAAATCAATTTTAAGGGAAAATCTTTCTACGATGAGAGGATTGGTATCCTCCTCATTTAATCGCAATGAAATATTTTTAAAATGAAGTTCTGGATCAATAATAATTTCATTAAGAGAAAACCATTTAAAGGTTAATTCCTCATAACTTGAATCGAGGCTTAAAGCTTTATTGAGTCTCAATACAACTTGTTCTTCTTGATCAATAATTTGCTGATTCAAGTAATAAGGGACTTGATAAAGCCCGAATAAACTAAGGAGTATAAATAAAATAAAAAATATTTTTTTCATTACAAAATTGTATCTAAATAATCATTAAGAAATACAAATTATATGAATTAATTATGAAAACAATATGAACATTAATTTCTATGGTATGGCTGACCATCTAATATAGTCCAAGAGCGATAAATTTGCTCTGACATTAAAACAGGAACCATGGCATGAGGAAGCGTCATTATTGATAAAGACATAATAGTTGATGCCCTATCCTTAATTGCTTCAGAGAAACCATCGGGGCCCCCTATGGCAAACACTGGATTCTGACCATTCAGCAACCAATCATCCATCCATGAAGAAAACTCAATACTGCTTAATTGCTTACCTTTTTCATCTAGAACTATCAATAAATCCGTTAAATTAACATGTTTTAGTAGGGCTTCACCTTCCTCTAATACAGCTGCTTTAACTGGTTTTGTTTTGGATCTCTTTACCATGGGTATCTTAATATGATCCAACTGTATATGTCTGGGTAATCTTTTTTTATACTGAAAAAAAAGATCATCAAAAAGTGTATTTTTTTTTGAAGTGACTGAAAGAATCTTTATTTGCATTTTTTATTTGAATGAGTTCCCAACACTCCAAAGATCATCTAATTTATAAAATAATCTTACTTCATCAAGCATGACATGAAGAATGATGACTCCAAGATCAATCAAAATCCATTGACCGGACTCATAACCTTCTATTCCTAATATTGTGTAGCCCTCTTTCTTGGCTTTTTCACTCACTTTATCTATAACAGACCGAGCATGCCTAGAGGATGTTCCTGTGGTAAAAATCATATGATCGGTTAGTGATGAATGCCCAGAAACATCAATGCTCTTAATATCAACTCCAAGATCAATCAAAATCCATTGACCGGACTCATAACCTTCTATTCCTAATATTGTATAGCCCTCTTTCTTGGCTTTTTCACTCACTTTATCTATAACAGACCGAGCATGCCTAGAGGATGTTCCTGTGGTAAAAATCATATGATCGGTTAGTGATGAATGCCCAGAAACATTAATGCTCTTAATATCAAGAGCTTTCATGTCATCGAGCACATTGAGTGTTAAATCTAAGATTTCCATTTTCATCGCTTGGCATTATGCTGTTTTGAAGACAACATTAAAAGTAAATTCCCCACTTCATCCCATGGATTGCCTTTTTTAACCCCTTTTATAGTTTTATCTACTTCGCATGCCTGATGAATTAAATCGTCTATATTTTTTTTACTTCGAGATGATAAAAAGTCTCCGGTCATTCTTTGTTTATTTGACCATATTCTGGCTTTTTGCATTGCCTGCTTAACTGACTGTCCATCGTCAATATCAATTATTATATTGCTCAGTTGATTCAATACATAATTAACAGCCCTCATTAACTCAAATGGTTGCATGCCCTCGCTTTTTAGGCGTCTTCTAAATATTCTAAACACTCTGCCTTTCTTAGTCATCATAGCTGCATCCATTAACTCAAATACATCAAAATGAGCACCATCTGCCACACAATTAGAAACGTCTTTTATCGTTACTATCTCTCTTACCTCCATCATAATAAGACGGTCAATGGACTGCTTTGCGACCATCAAATTTCCTTCAGTAAATAAAACAAACATATCAAGTGCATCTCGATCAATCTCAAGACCTTTGCTGGATAACCTTGATTGTATCCATCTGGGATAATGTGATGAATAGACTTTGTCGCATGAAACACTGATCGCTTTCTTTTCGAGAGTCTTAAACCATTTAGCTCGCTTAATATCGGATTCCATTTTTCCTGCAACAATAACCAACATGGCTTGATCATGCACTTCATCAATGAGGTTAATAATTGATTCTGAACCCTGTTTACCAGGCCTTGAATTGGGTATATTTATTTCGAGGTATTGCTTACCACCAAACAATGATTGACTTTTAAAGCTACTGTTAATTTCATTCCAGTTAAATCTTCCACTGACGGTATATTTATTTTTATCGCTAAAGTCATTGGCTAAGGCTGTTTTTCTAATAAGATCTAAACTCTCAAGAATCAGTAAATCCTCTACCCCATAAATAAAATAAATTGGCTGTAAGCCTTTCTTTAGATGCTGGTTCAATGCACTGGATTTTATTATCATCTTTATTTGCTTATAGTTATGGCTTTGGTTCTATCGAGTAGAGGAATGCCATCCATTACAGGATAAAAATAGGTTTCACTCTTATTGCATAAAGCCTGTCTTAACTCTTGCTCTATTGTAACTTCATTCAGATTTTTGACCTTGCCACTTCTTATCTGATCATTAATCTTTTCTAGAGAATCCTCACTCATAAGTAATAAATTTTCTCCAGAGTGAGGGCATTTTAATAGTTTTAGTATTTTTGGGTCCATTGTGGTTAATGCTTATGTGACTTAAATAAGTTAAAACTTTCTGGGACTGGATCGTAGCCAGCCTCAAAAAATGGGTTGCATTTTATAAATCGAGCCAAAAAAAGAACTGATCCTCTGAAAAATCCAAAACGTTCCAATGATTCCAAAGCATATTGTGAGCAAGTTGGTTGAAATCTGCATCTGGGTCCAAAAAAAGGTGAAATATATTTTTGATAAAATTGTATTAAATGCTTCATATATTTTTTACTATCAGTCCAGCATCTTGCTTAATCCTCTTTATCATTAAATTTAGCCCATTGTTACGTGTAGTGCTCAGGTGTTCGCTTAAACCAATCAATGATATGAAACTAGGTTCAGTCTCTACAATATCTCTTGGATTTTTGTTGTTATAGATTCTCATTAAAAGAGCGATCAAACCTGAGACAATCGCTGAATCACTTACAGCAGAACAAGTGAATAAATTATTTTCCAACCCAGTCTTAAACCAAACACTGGATTGACAACCATGAATTTTATTATCTTCTGTCTTCCATTCATCAGGAAAGTTTTCTAGCTGCTTGCCCAAATCAATTAAATACTCATACTTTTCCATCCAAGTATCAAAAATTTCGAATTCTTGAGATATCTCCTGTTCTATAATTTTTATAGATTTTAAATGTTTCATTATAATGCTTTAAACATCCATATAACGCCAAAAAACGCCTTTGGGTCCGTCTTCAATAATTATTCCTGATTCTAGAAGAGTTTCTCTAATTTCATCTGCTTTTTTATAATCTTTTTGACTTCTAGCCAATTCCCTATCGGAAATCAATTGATCAATTTGCTCAGATGATATTGTTTCTGTTATTGAGGTCTTAAACCACTCTTCAGCATCGTTGCTTAATAACCCTAACAAAGATGCCGATGCTTGAAGAATGGAACCCATCTTCTGTCTATCTGCTTCATCCTCTGTACTATTAATTGATTTTGTAATACTAAATAACTCAGAAAGAGCTTTTGGTGTGTTGAGATCGTCTCTCAAAGCATCGAGCACTGCCGATGATGGTTCGACTTCTGAAAATGAATGAATAGATCTTAAAGCACCATATAGACGATCAAGCTTCTTTCTTGAAACAATTATTAAATCATCGGTCCAGTTAATAGGCTTTCGGTAATGAGAACTGAGTAACGCCATTCTAATAACTTCGCCTGAGGTTATACTGAGTAAATCTCTAATCAGTAATAGGTTTCCTTCAGATTTTGACATTTTAGTATTTTTAAAATCAACCATGGCATGATGCACCCAGTGATTGCTAAAACTTTTGCTTGAATGAGAGCAAATACTCTGAGCCGATTCATTTTCATGATGAGGAAAAATCAAGTCTGAACCTCCGCCATGAATATCAATTGTTTCCCCTAAGTATTGTTTTGCCATAGTCGAGCATTCCAAATGCCATCCTGGCCTGCCTCGACCCCATGGACTACTCCACCCTGGGATGTCTTTTGAAGAAGGCTTCCATAAAATAAAATCATTAGGATTTTTCTTATAATCAGCAACTTCTATTCTAGATCCTGCTATTTGATCTTCTTGCTCTCTGTTTGATAGTTGGCCATAACCAGGGTAAGAATTAACATCAAATAATACATGCTTATCACCTTCATAAGCATGTCCTTTTTCTATTAGAGTTTGGATCATTTCAATCATTCCATCAATGTGTTCAGTCGCCTTAGGTTCAATATCTGGATTACTGACTCCCAATGCACTTATATCCTGATGATAAACTTTTGTGTATTTCTCAGTAATCTCTGAAATATCACATCCCTCTTCATCCGCTGCTTTATAAATTTTGTCATCAAGGTCAGTGATGTTTCTAACATAAGTTAACTCATGATTGATTCTGATTAGATTGGCTAAAACATCGAATAGAACTGGACCTCTTGCATTGCCAATATGTGGATAGCTATATACGGTAGGTCCACAAACATACATCGTGACTTTGCCTTCTGTGACAGGTTTAAGTTCTTCTTTTTTACCTGTTTTAGTATTGTAGAGTTTAATATTCATTAAATTAGTTTTATTCCCTATATGAAAGCTATAATACCTAATGTTGAAAGAAGATTCTGAGGTTCATGAGTTGAATACAAAAGTTTTATTTTCTAAAAGGTTAAGTGTTGAGCAGGTTGAAGAAGGTAATGATCTGGCTCCAAAATTTAATGGCGATGGTCTGATTCCAGTTGTGACAACTGATTTTGAATCAGGAGAGCTTCTCATGCATGGTTACATGAATGATCAATCCTTAAAACTCAGTATTGAAACCAATGAAATGCATTATTTCAGTAGAAGTAGAAATCAGATTTGGCACAAAGGTGCAACCAGCGGTTTCATACAGAAAATACAAACATTACTAATAGACGATGATCAAGATGCGATATGGGCAAGGGTAAAAGTTGCTGGTGGAGCAAGCTGTCATGTGGGTTATCGCTCATGCTTTTATCGTGAAATCAAAAATAATAACCAAGAAGTATCGCTTGAGTTTACAGAATTAGAGAAAGTTTTTGATCCTGAAGAAGTCTACCCAGGTGTGGATAACCCCACTAAGTTATAGTTTTTCTCATGACTGATATTGTTAAAACAATTAGTTTTGATCTTTGGCATAAAGATCCTGAATTGTTTGCAAATCAACTTGGAGAAAATCAAAAATTGACAGGCTTCTGTGGTATTAAAGATCATCCCATTGCGAAAGAATTAGTCGATGA
>Ga0206678_10000854_pt1 | contig 19334 bp, 15 predicted proteins | sample M180m12015metaG_FD_155453 | JGI IMG/M metagenome (GOLD analysis project Ga0206678, IMG submission 155453) | Ammonia-oxidizing marine archaeal communities from Monterey Bay, California, United States - M1 80m 12015 | ecosystem: Environmental > Aquatic > Marine > Intertidal zone | place: USA... | reverse complement strand
TTTCAAAATTACAATGAAACGAAAGGATTGATCAGCCCAATTATAAGAGATATATTTATAGATAGTAAAAACAATATTTGGCTCTCTTCAAAAATTGGCATCTCTTGCATATCAGAAAATAAAATAAAAAATTATCAGAAAAAAAATGGTCTAAATTCAGAAAATGTTAAAGTAATTAGTGAAGATCTTGAAAATAATATTTGGATTGGAACTGATGGGTCTGGAATATTTCGATTTGCTGGAGAAGAATTTGTGAATTACACAAAAGAAGCTGGCTTACCTAGTAATTATGTAATGTCTATTATTCAAGATTATAATCAAAATTATTGGTTCTCAACTTATGACAGAGGGCTCTGCTATTACAACTATTCAGATGATGAGATCATCAATTACCATACTTTAAATTCCAACTTAAAAAACAATACTGTATGGACCAGCATCTGCACAAGTGATAGCTCTTTATGGTTTGGAACCTCAAGCGGATTAATCCATTTTAAAAACGGAGAAATGGAATCCTATAAAGACCTTAAATGGCTACCCTCTAATAAAATCACTTCACTGTATGAAGATGAACTAAAAAGACTATGGATTGGCTGCTCAAAGGGGATTGCCGTTTTAGATAAAGAATTTCAATTTAGCTTTAACGACCAATCAGAATTTTATGGAAGAAACATAAGGTGCATTAAAGAATTTGATGACTTCACTTATGCAGGATCTCGAAATGGAATCTTTGTTTTTGACAAAGAGTTAAATGCAAAAAGCATCACCTTTGACAACCTATTCAAAGACGAGCCTATTTATTGTTTAGAAAACTGGAAAGATTCCTTACTGTTTATCGGGACAGGTAATGGTCTTTATGCTTATAATAAATCTACTATCTATAAGCTAGACCTCCACACCTCTTTTAGTGCTAATTACATTAACTTTTTACTAAATGAAGATGACCACACCTTATGGATTGGCACCAATTATGGTATTTTTGAATTAGATATTAATAGCCTTATTATAAATGAACCATTAAACCTATTACATCATACTATAGCAGATGGCCTAAAAAGTGTTGAAACTAATCTAAATGCTGTTTTTTTAGACAATGAAGGGTCAATTTGGATGGGAACTGGAAATGGGTTAACCAAATTTAATAGAAGAATATTAGCTCATTCCTATAATACAACACCACCACAAGTAAGAATTAATGATATCCAGCTATTTCTTAAAAAAACAAACTGGTCTACTCTTTCTGATAAAATAAATCCTTTTACTAACCTTCCAGAAGAACTAACCTTAACTCATAAGAATAATTACCTGACTTTTTATTTTGAAGCATCTAGTCTTTCTAGATATAAATCAATAAAATATCGTTTTATGCTAGAGAATTTTGACAAAGAATGGTCACCAATATATAATCAAAATTCATTTACCTACGCAAACCTTCCATATGGGGATTTTACATTTAAAGTAATTTCTTCTGTAGATAATATAAATTGGAGTGCTCCTGCTATATTTAATTTTACTATTAAAAAACCCTACTACCTAACATGGTGGTTCTTCCTAATAAGCGCTGGTTTTTTCTGCTTAATTATTTTCTTTATTTGGAAGTGGCGATCTAATGTTGTTAGAAGAAATAGGTTAACAGAGAAGCTGATGTATAAATCTAATTTATTGGCACTTGAACAACAGTCATTGAATGCAAGTATGAATAGACATTTTATTTTTAATGCTTTAAATTCTATTCAATATTTCATTAATACACAGGATAAATTATCTGCTAACAAATACCTATCTAGCTTTGCAAAGCTGATAAGAAAAAATTTAGACAGCTCATCCTCAGGAAATAGTCTAATACCTTTAAGTGATGAGCTAGAAAGACTAGAACTCTATTTGTCCTTAGAGCATATGAGGTTTCAGTCAAAATTTGAATATAAAATACAAATACAACCTGGCATTCAAACAGACTCAATACTAGTCCCCGCTATGTTTATGCAGCCATTTGTTGAAAATAGTGTCTGGCATGGGGTGCTTCCAATGAAAAAAAAGGGAGAAATAAATATTTCAATTCTAACTTCTGATGAAAATGAAGTAAAATTCATTATTGAAGATAATGGTATAGGGGTTGACAATAGCCTAAACAACAAAAGCTCACATGATCATCAATCAAAAGGAATTAAAATTACTACTAATAGAATAGATGTATTAAGAAAAGTAACTAAGAAGAATTTTAAAATAATTGGTCCCTACCAAATTAATAATGAAATAAACGAAGCAATAGGAACAAAAGTAGAAATCATATTAGATCATAAAATGTAACAAAATGACCATTTTTAAGTATAATTAGTTGGATTTTGACCTGTTTTTTAGTAAGTTTGTTATGATACCTGTCTTATGAAGAGACTTATTTACATATTATCACTTGTTTTTCTCCTAGCTATAGTAACGGAGAGTTGTAGCAAAATTGCTCCTCCTACTCTTGTGGAAGGATGTGAGCCTGGCGTAGTGTGTGGAACCACAAATGATGACCCTACAACTAACACTCAAAATACAAACGACAATAATTCAGAAAGAGATATTACTGATTCTGAGGATGATGAAGATCAAGACAGAGACGTAAATTCAGATTAAATTAAGCATAAATATTTCACTACTTAACCTCGCTTTGCGGGGTTTTTTTATTTTAAAAATTGAACAGGAATTCATTAATTAAACTATCTATTTTCACCTTACTAGGATTCCCTGCCATTGGACTTGTCATTCATTTATTTTTTACGAATAATCCTTTTATATCAATATTTATTTCTAAAAGCAATCTCTTAATAGAAGTTTTAGTTGGGGGAATTACTGGGTTAATAATTGGATATTTAGGGTGGGAGATAATAAAAATGAAATTCATGAAGCCTGTTTTAGACAAATACAAAAACATGATTACTTCATCTGAAATTGACCTTCAATTGATTTTTTTTATCAGCTTTTGCGCAGGCGTGGGAGAAGAAATATTATTTAGAGGCGTTATTCAGCCTTTAATAGGTGTGTGGATAACATCATTAATATTTGTTGCTATACACGGATACCTAAACCCCACGAACTGGCGTATTTCAATTTACGGTATTTACTTAACTCTTTCTATTGCACTTATTGGTTATTTAAGCAATTGGCTTGGTCTATGTACAGCGATAGCTGCACACATGATTATAGATGTAATACTGTTTTATAAATTAAAAGGAATTAAATTAAGCGATAACTAAGCCAACATTTTAACAGCTTTTTTCAGCCCTTCTACCATTAACCCAACTTCATCTTCAGAATTATAAAAAGAAAATGAAGCTCTTGCTGTACCTGGAATTTTAAAATAATCCATTAGAGGTTGAGTGCAGTGATGACCTGTACGTATAGCAATCCCAAGCTGATCAAGTAAAGTCCCTATATCAAATGGATGCACACCATCAACAACAAAAGAGATAACACTTGACTTTTGTTTGGCATTTCCAATAATCCTCAGCCCATCTATTTCACTCAAAGAATGAGTCGCCTTCATTAATAAAGCTGATTCCTGTTTTTGTATAAAATCAAAGCCTGTTTTTTGGATATACTTTATAGCTTCTGCCAGCCCAATAACACCCACAATATTAGGGGTTCCTGCTTCAAACTTATAAGGAAGGTCATTATAGGTCGTTTTATTAAATGTAACTTCCTTAATCATATCACCACCACCCTGAATAGGGCCCATTTCTTCTAAAATTCGTTTCTTCCCAAATAAAACTCCAACTCCAGTAGGCCCGTACATCTTATGGCCACTAAATGCCAAAAAATCACAATTAAGCTGCTGAACATCTATTGGAAGGTGCTGAATTGATTGGGCGGCATCAATTAAAACAACCGCATTATAGCTATGAGCTGTATCTATAATTTCCTGAATCGGATTAATGGTTCCTAAAGTATTAGAGACATGAGTTAATGAAATAATTTTTGTGTTAGAATTGATTAGGTCAAAAAGTTGATCCATGATCAAATCTCCATCATTATTAATAGGCGCAATTATTAATTTAGCTCCCTTTTCTTCACAGATCATTTGCCAAGGCACAATATTACTATGGTGCTCCATTGCAGAAATAATAACCTCGTCACCTTTGCTTAATGATTTTCTCCCATAAGAAGAAGCAACAATATTTATTGCTTCAGTTGTGCCTTTTGTAAATATGACCTCTTCTTTATAAGAAGCATTAATAAATTGCTTTAGGACTATCCTAGCATTTTCATATTTTTCAGTTGCTAATTGGCTTAATTGATGAACTCCACGATGTACATTTGAATTATAATCTTTATAATAATCAGAAATTACCTGAATAACTGAATTAGGCTTTTGAGTAGTGGCGCCATTATCAAAATAGACTAAAGATTTCCCGTTAACTTTTTTACTTAAAATCGGAAAATCATTTCTTATATTATCCAAATTATTCATTAGAACAAAGGTAATGTCTTACTTAGAAAGATTCTAAATAAAATAGGTAAAAAAATTAATTAAAATTAGCGTTAATACTATAAGCAATGATCTCACCATCTTTTGTAATGGTAATTACTTCATCTAGCCCATCGAAATTCATATCTCCAACAACTGTTTTAGATGTTCCCGGAACAGAAAATACATTGGCTGGATTATAATCACTATCATATAAATAGATTTCCTGTTCTTTTTCATTACTTACCATAATATATTTATTGTTTTTCCCTAGTATTTGAATATTATTACCTATAGAAAAATCAAAATACTCAATAAATTGCAACTCATTATCGGGGCCATATATAGCCATCTTATCATCACTTGACATTGAATAATAGATTAATTGATCTGTCCCCCATTCAAATAAATTCATAAAACACTGTTGTTCCTCAAAAGGCACTTTAATATTTAAGGTGTCTATCTCACCATTAAATCTAGCTTGTACAATATTGTTTAAAGAATCTACATAGGTAACCAATGAATGATCAATGTCAAATTCTTTTTTAAAGATTATATTTTGAGGTTTATTAGGCCTACAAGTTGCCTTACTGTCATATCTAATATTACCTCTTCTATCATACAAATAAATGTTTCCATCTCTATCATAAGTAAATAAATAATCCTTATTGTTTACTACAAAATGAGTTACAACTGAGTTTACAACATCCTTTGATATTGGGTGTGTCCAATCTGGGAGAGGCTTCCCTACTTTATTAAAATTGTAGATCTTTTTGTCTTCAGCACAAACTAAAAACCTGTATTTACCATTATTTTCATAATCGAAAACATTTACTGAATTAGTAGCAGGAGAATTAAGTGTAAAAGGGAAACCAGAGACCTCCTCTCCATTGATGTCTAATAAATGAATTTTTGATTGAGTATTAAACAACATTTGCCATTTACCATTTTTATAAAAATCCATTTGAGCAACATTACCAATAATTTCGCCTTCTATCTGCTTACTCCATTTAACCTTCCCTGTCGCACTAATTAAATGAAGAACATGGTTATCGTCCTGAGCTAAAAGCTCTAGTGTTTTTGAACGATGGTTTTTCATTAAAGAGGGTGCTCTTGTAATACTATCAATATTAACTACCCAAAGCTGACTAGATTCTTCTACAGTTGAATTACCTGTACTTATAGCATATGAATGAAAATTATACAAAGGTGTTGACGATGATGCCTGAAAAGAAATGCCATCTATATCAGATAAAACATCGGATAATTGATCTACATAACCTAAATATTCATTTTTAAAATATCCTTTGAAACTATTAAAAAACTCATTGTTTGTCCAGAAATAATCTACACTAGAAAAATTGGTTAAATAATTGGCAGAATAATAACTAAAATTAGCAAGTTCAGAATTGTTTTTATTTTTATTCCATTCCTTAATTAAAGACCTTAATCCCTCAATTGTGGACAAAACTACATAATCCCCTACTTCCTGATAATACAATACATCCTTACCTAATTTTAGCCCTAATAAATTAGTAAATAAATTACTTTTTAGTTGATACATTTTATTTTCACCAACAACCTTGAATAAGCTATCTCCATCCCCCAGCAATTGTAAATTTACTCTTGAACTTTTGTAATCAGGTTTATTGAAAATCATTGCTTTTTGACTCACCCCTCTACTCTCTATCTCAGCAAGAATCAACTCATCTCCAACTAATTCATCTATTAATGAAACAGAATTACATTGACATTTAGCATCAATAGTAGACGGTTCTATTAAAGCATGATCTTTGACAAAGTCAGACATGTCGCTAATAGCATATCTCTTTAAAGAGTTAACCTTAGAAGGTATCATCTTATAATTCTTTTTAGAGATTGGTTTTTGCCTATTAATTGACTGGTCAAACAAACCTGAGCTTTCCAATAAAGTTAATCCTGAGAAAAGGAGACTATTTGGCTTAATACTAAGGTCTAGCTCCAACCACCCTTTAAAAAAAGCCCCCTCCTGCCATTCTTGAATAACGTCTTTATTTAAATAATTAGCAGCAATTCTTATAAATTGATTGGATTGAAGAAAAACATGAAAATCTGATGATGTGCTTTTCGTTGAATTAACCTTTGCATATCCTTTGTTTGATAATAAACCCATTCCTTTTTCTACTTGAGATAATGACTGATCAATAAGCATTCTTGATGTTGAATACATTAAAAATGGCTCTTTATAAGCTACTATAAAATTCCTGCCAGCTTTATCAACATATTCAACAGTTGATTGGTTTGACTTTTTATTGCCAAACCCTTTATTTGACAACAACTTTATAATTGAATGATATACCTCTTTTGAAGTATTTGTAACAGCAAATACTTCCACTGATTCACTTCCTGGATGTAAACTAACTATCACTTTATTATTATGAAAAACTTCTTCTACTCTTTTATCTTGAACAAAAAAAGAATCTAATTGCTTGATCTTTATATCTAATTCATGAAAAGCATGGAATTCGAGCAGCTTAGCCCATATTAAATTTGTTTCTGATAAGGTTACCCAAATATTTTTAATCTTATTACTCTCAATAATCATACCCGCATCCAATGGCACTGCAGCAATAGGATCTTGCTGTTGGATTAATGAAATCTTGAGTTGCTGATGAGAAAAGAACAACAGCAAACCAGAAGATGCTACCAATAATATTATCGTTAATATTCTGACCAAAATTCAAACTATTTCAATCAAAAATAATTGTTAGATTCCTTTGACCTACTTTAATCCAATAGTATCTATGCACACTATTATGTGCATTTACAAAATGCTATTTAAAAAACAAGGCTTGAGGATTGATTCCTGTATTTACTGAATCTAATAAAACTCCAGTATTATTATACCTAAAAAGCCACCCTGATTGTACAAAATCTACAGCATCAGCAATAAAGATCTCACCAGATTGAGCATGTACAGCTAAACCATAAAAATACTTCCCATTTGAAGGCACCTCTTCTGAAATTATTCCCGACTGATCAACATTCATTTTTTTAACACCCCCATCGATCCAAAATAAATGATCTCCATTTGCATCTGCACATAATTTTGACGGAGAAGAGTTCAAAGAAATTGTTTCTTGCAAACTAAAGTTAGCTATTTCTATTCTCTCTAGCGATCCATTGTTTGCTCCCCATGATCCAGCACAAAGCACCCAAAGCTGATCATTTTTATCAAATAACATATTCATTGGTGAGTCTCCTACAACCAATGAATCAATTAGCTCATGATTATTTACATTTAGCTGATATATAAGGTTAGATCCAGGACATGCAACATAAGCAATAGTGTCTCTTACGATAATAGATTCTGTCCAACCAGAAACAGCTATAGATGATGAAATGGTTTTATTTTGCAGGTTCAAAACCTGGATGCTATTTGAAAAAAGATCTGTAACGTAAGCAAAATCACTACTCACCTTCTTAATTTCTCTAGGACTAGTTAACCCTGTAATAGTGGCATTTGAAGAAAAATCAGCTGAATCCACAATTTCTATTTTTCCAGAATTATTGACTACAATATAAATTTCTCCGTCAATTTCTTCTATGTATTGCACCACATCACCTAAAACAAAATTATTGATCTGTTCAAAATAATTATTAGAAACTTGATTGTTTACCCTATCATAAGCAGTTACAGAACCATTTGATGATCCAAAGTTTCCTTCACACCCCACTAAAACATTATAATAAAGCAAAGGCTCAATAGGAATTACTGGTTGAGGCCCAATTTCTTCTTTTCTACATCCAATTAAAGTTAATATCAAAATAAATAATGTAATCTTTTTCATGTCACTGTTGCTTTAAGTTTATTTTTAAATTGAACAATACGTGTATTCCAGGCATAGGCCTGTAAGAAATAACATGATAATCTTCATTAAAAATATTCATCACCTTTATTCCTGAAATAATCTGTTTTCCTTCAATAAAAGAACTAGTCCATTCTAAGCCAAAATCTGCAGGACTATAATTAGGTAAATAACTGGAATTATCACTATTAATGTATACTCTACCCATTAGACTCTGACGATAATAGATCATAAAATTTCTAAAGCTGACATCAAGACAGAATTGCCCTTGATTCTTAGGTGTATACATTAGTTGATTACCTATTGAAGCGTCATTTTCAATATATGAAGTTTGTGTAACTGCATTTAAGAAATTATGTTGAAATGAAACTTTAAAATTAATTGTCCCTACATCTTTCTCCATTGCAATTCGAGATTCTAATCCATATCTTTTAATTTCCTTAATGTTTTCAGGTGACCAAACAGAATTACTATTTGGAAGCCATATTATCCAATCTTTTGTTTTTCCATAAAAAGTTGAAATAGAGAAATTGATTCCTTTAACAATATCAATACTATTGTTCCATTCAATCTCATGACCTATTTCTGGCATAAGCTCAACATTTCCACCAGGAATCCAGAATTGGTCATTCAATGTTGGGTATCTAGAAGTTTTAGAAATATTAAAATCGGAGTTAACTTCTTTATTATGAATTAAAAAGGCTCTTTTAAAACCTAAAGAAGGCATTAAGGGATTAGGATTAAAATCTATGAGCTCATGCCTAATTGCTAAATGATAAATTGTTTTTTTAATTTTTTGCTCCCATTTAAGATAGGCAGAGGACCTGATTTGAGAGGACACTCCCAAGTAATAATCAGAATGGGCAATGTCCTGTCTATTCATTAGGTAGAGCTGAACCTTAGCATTAATTGAAGAAATATATCTATTTACCTTGTAATTTGCATGGAACGAATTGGTCTTAAATTCTGATGAAATATCATGAGAGGTATCTTGATAAGACATGTACTCATTAACAAATGCTAATTTGATTTGATGAGACCATTTATCATTAAACCATTTATAACCTATTAAAGACCTGAAATGCTGATCATTTTGAAACTCCCCATTATTAGGTAATCCAATGATAGATGGTATTTGCCTCCAACTACTAAAAAAATTAATCTTTAAATCTATGGCGCTATTTTCTTTGATTTTAATTTTTCCCTCTTGAATAAATCCGTGTTGATTAATCGATGCATTTTCCCTCTTTTTCTGTTCATTTTGAAGAGTTGTAATATCTATATAATCAAAATCATTGATGGCAAATCGATGGATATACCCAGACATGAATGACATTTTATCATTACCATAATTTATTTTAAATTTTGTTCGTTTAATACCAAAAGAACCTAATGTCTGCTCAGCACTTAATTTAAATTTATCACTATTTGTCTGGTTAGAAAATAAACTCAACGCTCCTCCTATACCTCCTGATCCACTAGAAAGGCTTGACCCTCCTTTTTGTAATATAATCTTATCATAAAAGTCTATTGGAAGTAACGAAAGGTCAGTTAATCCTAAAGTTGCAGCATTGATGGGAATCTCATTCCAATAAATTTGAGTTTGATTAGCACTGGAACCTCTAATTGACAATGTTGCTAAATTACCAGAACCATATTGTTTTATAAAAACAGCACCATTCCTAGACAACAGGTCATCTACTGTTTGGCCACGGTATTTTAACATGTCTATTGAATCGATTTCAATAACTGAAAATGTTTCGGCTCCTTTTGTTAGTAATTTTTCAAGCACTAAATACTCCTTTAATGTATCTGATTGTGCATTGAAACCAACCACTGAAAAGATCATTGACATAATAATGAAAATCCAATAAAAAAGAATTTTATTCTTTATCATTTAACCATTAATTATCAAATTACTTTTAGGGAAACAGAAGAAATTCATGCAAATAGATTGCATTTGAATTAAAGTTCTTTTGCTTTTTACCCGAAAGCAATTAATTATGATAATTGGCAGGTCTTCTGACTTACTATGAACAATGAGTCTTCCCGTTAAAACAGTGACATTAGACATTGTCCTTAAAATAGCTTACAGCTGCGGGAACAGTTTAGGATTTTCACCTAATTCCCTATTAATCTTAAATAAGAACCAAAAATCGATTCAAAAGTAAAAAATTTAGACTATAATAAATTATTTAGAAATATAATTTTTATCTAAAACTGGAAATTGAATTTTAGCTAAATGATACAAGGAGAAAATACTTGAAATAAAAACAAGATCACCTAATAAAGTATTTTGAAAAAACGGAATTGCCATTTCATAACAACTAAATAAACCGCCAACATTCATAGGGTAATATCCTCCTTGAAACCAAACTGCAAAATTCGTAACTAAGAAAAACAATAAAGAGCTAGTTAATGAAGCTCCAACCACATTTAAGAAAGATGGCTTTTTTATTTTTGATCCTATAAAAACAATAATGACAAATGAAAGATAGACAGCCCACATGAAGCTATGCACGCCAATAAAAAGGTCTGATAAAAAGAGTGCTGCCAATGGAATTAAAAGCGCTATCTTCTTCTCATTTAAATAAGCTCCGCCAAATAATGCCATTGCAGCAATTGGAGAAAAATTAGGAATTTGTGAGAACCAAATATTTAACAAAGACAACAAAAGAATAATTGATGAAATAATTAAAATTCTGGTTTTTAAAGCTTGTTCCATTTTTTTTAATTTTTTACAAAAATACAAGAAATCTTATTAAGATTATCTTAATTCATAATTGTTAAAAAAAAGAATGTTCATAAAAAAGGTAGTTTTTATTCAATACTTTTTGGTGTTATTATTTTTTTTAATTCCTGATTTTTCTTGAGTAAATACCTTTTTTTTTTGTCAAAAATCAAAAGTAATTCAAAAAGCATTGTGAATAGAATAATGACATAGTATGTAAAATTTTAATGAAATAATCGAATTTTTACATTCGATAACACTTCTGAATGAAGAACAAGGAAAATACAATTGGCCTATTCCCCCTAAGGATATTTTTACTTCCTGGAGACCAAACTACTTTGCACATTTATGAACCCCGTTACTTACAATTAATCAATGAATGTCTTGAACAAGATATTTATTTCGGAATACCTTATCAAGGAAAAACAACTTTAAGTGAGTACGGTTCTATGGTTAGAATATTGCAAGTACTAAAGTATTATGAAAATGGAGAGTTAGACATTTTGGTTGAATGCGATCAAAGCTTTAAGATCAATCAGTTTGAAGCTAAAAAAGAAGACAAGCTTTATCCAGCTGGCACAATTACTCCTATAAAGGAAAATATATTCAATCCTAATGAAGAATTAAAAAAAGAGGTAAGCACTTACCTACAAACCTTACTAGATAAAGACATCACCAATGAATTAAATGAATTACTTTCCTTTAAAAGTATTATCAATGTTATGAATCTTACAGATGATGAAAAGGTGAAATTCCTAAAATATGGCAATGAAAGACGAAATGAATTCCTTTTGAGAAAAGTGAGGTTCATGCAAATCCTACTTAATCAGGAAAAACAGGTAGAACAGAATTTCTATCTTAACTAACTTTATTAAAAACACTCGCTATTGATCTCCAAATGATCTCTGCGCTATTATCCCAACTAAATTTCTTTGCTTGCTCTATTCCTTTTTCTCGATAATCCTTAAACTGCTCCTTGTCTAATACTTTTATCATCCCTTTTTTAATAGAAGGAATAGAAAACGGATCAACATACACTACAGCGTCACCTCCTACTTCAGGCATACTAGAGATGTTACTTGTCACGACAGGAACACCACTTTTCATTCCTTCTAAAACAGGAATACCAAAACCTTCAAAATAGGACACGTAAATCAACGCTTCACTGCACGCAACAATATGCGCAAGCTCTTCTCCAGAGCTCCTGCCCAAAAAATGAACATCTATAGAAATGTCATCAAGTGCTCTATCCTTGCTCCATAAAGGATCTCCAATAATAATAAAATCTAGAGGTTGATCATAACTTTTTTTTAGCTCTTTAAAGGCTAAAAGCATCCTTTCAATATTTTTCCTTTTATGTAAGGCCCCTACATAGACAAAATAAGGCCTTCCGTTATTGATCTTTTGCAATCCCTCTTTTCTTTCCGAGTCATTTAAAGGTTTGTAATATTTACCAGCACCATTATAAGCCACACTAATTTTTTGTTCATTTATTCCATAAGTAGCAATTATATCCTTTTTTGAATTTTCTGAGACTGTAAGAATATGACTAGCTTTTTGAGCAAATAATGGAAATCTTTTTTGATAATATTTTGTTATATGAGAGGGGAGATCTTCAGGATGATGCTCAAAATTAAGGTCATGCATTACGGTTATTTGCGGGACTTCAGTTCTCAAACTAATCATGCCATCTGGAGAAAAGAAAACATCAATATTGTATTTCTTTAATGCTCTATTAACCATGTAATCGAACCAGATATTAAATAATATTGGGTGTCTTGCTTGAGGAGAGATAATTACTGGCTTGATATTTTCCTCAAAAATAAATTCATCACTAAATGGTCTATCAAAAAAAAAGAAAAATTGATGCTCAGGATGAGACTTTGTAATACGTTTTAAATTTTCATAAGTAAACCAACCTATTCCCTCTAGCTTGTTCTTTAAAAGTAACCTTGTGTTTACAGCAATCCTCATCAATAGAAAATTTTGGTGAAACTAATGACATTCTATTAACTGAACAATTATTTGAATTATTTTATCCCCTACTCTGTATTTGACTTTGTGTACCAATAAGCCATTGCAATTATGATAAACTGCAAAGGAAGTCTAACCCAGGATGCAACAAATGGTGAAATGTCTAATGCATTTTGTGGAGCTTCATTAAATGCCAGATATATATTTGCAGGATAAACTGCAATAAATAAAAAGATCAACCCCCAACCTGCATAGTATCTATATTTTTTTACAAGCAACAATCCTCCAAGAAAAATTTCAAAAAATCCACTTATATATACCAACTCTAAGTGCCAGGGTAAATAGGGAGGCATGATTTTTAAGAAAAAATCAGGATCGATAAAATGATCGATCCCGACATAAATTAATCCAGCAGACATAGCATACATGGAAAACATCTTGACTCTGTTTTTAATACTTTGACCCATGCACTTAATATAATAAATGAAAGTTTCCCTTTATTTAATTATTTATAAATCGTTAGCATACTCTGTTCCTTATCAAACTCCCAATTCTTGAATTTATTCATCAATCCCATTCCGCATAGCATTCCCCCTTCATCTGTAATATAAGCCACGACATCGCTTACCTTATAACCACCAATTACAATATTATCTAATACCACACCTTTTGCATTTACAATAGATCCATCTGCAATTGCAAAGCTTTTTGGTTCGATATAATCTGACTTAGTAATCAGCTTTTTATCCAACAGCTCTTTTTCTAGATCAGAATTAATGATCAGCTCACTTGCTCCTGAATCAAAAATGAAATAACGAGAAACTCCATCAATGACTAATTTAATTTTAAAAGTGGTTCCGCTTGGAGTGAGTTTGATAATGGATTCCTCACTAAACCCTTCAATGTCTCCAGGAACGTAGCTATTATTACTTTTGTTCTTCTCTACTAAATTTCTGCATGGAAGGATTACTTCATTGTATGAATCTTTATGCTCATCTCCTATTTCTGAATAATATTTCTTAAATGCCCTATAATTAATCACTTTATCTTTTAGCTTTTCATATTCACACTCACAATACCTTCTGGATTCTTCTTCGGTAAAATCAGCTTTTATGTACCGTTCTACACATAAACCCACATAAGATTCCCCTATTGAAAAACCATCACCAACACAGCTCATTAATTCATCAACTTCATTTTCATCAGTAGGAAAAAGTTTTGCAATATCTTTTTTAACAATTCTAAATATTTCATCACTATTTAAAGTAGGAATTTTCTTATATGTAATACATTCCCACACCTTATTTGCGTCAATTTTAATGCCTGAAACCTCTAGGTTCTCTACCCCCCCTGTTGCCTTTTGAATAAAAGATTGTCGGCTACCCATATCGTATCCATCTTTAGTAAAAAAGCTATCATTAGATTTACTTTTTCTTTCTACTAATAGCGTAGATTTTAGCTCATTGCTTACCTGAATATTATTAGCTGCAAAAATGGCTTTAAGAAAGTAATTATTATTGTTTTGCGCTAAATTTATAGAAGATTCATTGTTTAAAGTTAAGCTATATAAAAATTCTACTGCTCGCTTATTTATCAGCATAAAATTTGAATAAATGCACCTTATTTCGCTATCCGAAACAGTTTCTACAAAAACATAAGTTCTAGTTTTAGAATCTATTGAGTAGGTGTCGACTAAAGAAATTGATTCAGGAAGAAAGGTCTCATTGAAAAAATTTGATTTTTTTAATTGCTCTAACGCTCCTTTGTCTGGAGGGCCATTTACTGAATCCATATGAGCAATAATTTCTTTAAATAAAGGTCTTTCAACAACCTCATTTTCTAAAAAATCACTTACCATAAATAAAATACAATCATTAATTCCTTCATGAAAAAAACTAAGCTCTGGGTATGAATAAGCCATATTGGTTAAATAAAACCCCATTACTTTAGTCTTTTCAGGCATTAAGACATCTGTATAAGACTTACTGAATTTACTTTTAGCACATTCTTGATAACCTTTGATTTTAGGTAAGTAAATTGACTCTTCTCCTAAATTAAATTTATTTATCTGTGCATGAAACCCTAAAGAAATGGTAACTATAATTAAGAACAGGAATAGTCTTTTCATTGAACGAATATAAGAAATCAAAAAAATCTATAAAAAAATAAAAATAAGATTTAAGGTATAATTTTTGCAGGTATCATTAGATAATGTATTTACGTAATTGATTGAATACTTAATTAAATGCTAGCAGGTCCAAATAACCATCTACCCTCAGAGGTCTTTATTTTTCCATTTATTATTCTATTATCATTGATGTTAATTCAACACCCCAATAACAGGAATGATTTTGAATACTTTAATTATACGGAAATCGACACAAATAATAACCAAGAAGAAAACGAATCTAACTATGAACTAGAATTTGATGACTTTATTGAAGACAAACAAGACAATAGACAATTCAATAACTGCAACATTGACAACAACACTTACAAAAGCAAATACTCCCAAATTATTTACCTAGACACCCCATACCCTCCACCAGAATCAGTTTAATTAAAATCACTTTACAGCAAAACAAATTTTAATTAACTAATTTAAAAATCATGAAAAAAAATAACTTATTAATAGGATTATTATCTATAATAATGATCTCTACGTCTTGTGCTATTGTAAGGCCTGGAGAAGTAGGAGTAAAACAAAAACTTGGAAAATTAAAAGGCGAGCCTAAAAATCAGGGAGTTGTGCTTTTAAATCCTTTTACAACTAGATTATTAAGAATACCTACTAGAACAGTAAATAAAGAGATCAAGCTAAACCTGCCTTCCAAAGAAGGCTTGAATGTAGCTGCAGAAATTTCTATTTTATACCATGTTCAAAAAGAAAAAGCAGTTAGCATTGTTAATCAAGTGGGTGGCAATTATGAAAAAGTATTAATATTAAGTACTTTCAGATCTGCTTCTGCAGATGTCTGTGCAAGATTTTTTGCAAAAGACATGCATTCAGGAAAACGTGCAGAAATTGAAAAAGAGATCAAAGCACAAATGTCAGTTCTTCTTGAAGGCAGAGGATTTGTTATAGAATCGGTTCTTCTTAAAAGCATTACACTTCCAAGTGGTCTTTATTCAGCAATAGAAGCCAAACTCCGAGCAGAGCAACAAGCTCAGCAAATGGAATTTGTCCTTCAAAGAGAAAGAAAAGAGGCGGAAAGGAAACGAATAGAAGCTGAGGGGGTTAGAGATGCTCAGAAGATCATAAAAGAAGGTATCACTGAAGGAAACATAGAATGGAGAAGCTTAGAGGTATTGAAAGAGCTTTCTTCGTCTCCGAATGCAAAATTAATTATTACAGATGGCAAAACACCATTTTTAATTAATGGTGATAAGTAAACTCTATCAAAAAGAGCCTACTTAGTTAGGCTCTTTTTTTAAAAAAAATTACGGTAGCTGTTTCTTTCTTTCAGAGTTTAAAATAATTTCTTTAGCAACATTAGTCATGTAAAAATTTCCTTTAAACTCAAATGCCATTACATTGTTTATTTTAGCTTTTATAAAGCACTCTTTAAACAATCTTAATTCATTTCCATGATATATGGATTCATTTTTCATCCTTTTTAAATATATAAAAGCGTATTAGCAATTAACGCAGAAACGGAAAGCCCAATCATTAAATTTGAATAGGGAACTGTATTTTTAATTTTATTCTGTTTTAATTTTCGCTTTACCAAATGATTTTTATTGATCTCTTTTTCACTTAATAAGGCAAGCTTCAAACATCTTATTTTTTTTATTGCCTTCATGGCTTTACATTTTTATTTTCTTAACAGATTACTTGATCAATATTAAGTTGTCTAAACTAATTTCCTAATAGCTGCATTATTGGAGTCCTAAATCATGTTTAATTACTTTTTATTATTCTAGTAGTTACAATAGGTTCTTTTGTGTTATTAAATGAGAGAAAATATACTCCTGAAGGCAATTGATTAATATCAATAACATATTTATTAAATCCTCTATTCATCTCAATATAATCTGATAACACTTTTTTACCAGTCATATCTTTAATGGTAAATCTAGAATTATCACCTTGGTAGTTGTGTAGATCTATTTCAATCATTAGTTGATCCGAAGCTGGATTAGGATAAATATGTACTGGGAGGGTCTCTAATTCATTGTAGCAATTTGCACTAGCTGGATAATAGGTATTTTGTTGACCATCGAAGTCCACTTGAGTTAATCTGTAGTAGCTTAACCCTGAATGTGGCTTAACATCAACAAATAAATAATCAAACTGATGATTAGTAGTGATAGCTCCCTCAATATGACCTATTGATTCCCAATTAACTGCATCAACACTTCTTTCTATCATAAAATAATCATTGTTAACTTGAGATAAAATAGAAAAGCTAACCAAGATTTCATCATTATTACAATCCACATCAAAAGAAAGTAAATCAATAGGCAGAGGATTCCCCGAGCCTGAAGACCCTAAATTAAAGGGACTAAAATTTGTCACCAAAGCATCGCTGCTTACCCTCCCTGCAGATGCGGACTCTCCTCCTAATGATCCATCATTTCCTGTTAATGTTTGTCCTAAATTTTCCCATTTAGCACCATCCCAATGAGCCAAACGAATATCTAATGGAACATCAACTCCACTTGTTGCATCCCAATTCAAACCAATAAAGCAATCAGCAGAACCAGCAATTCTAGAAATATTCCACCAACTTTCTGGAGCAACATGATCTAGGCCTGTGTCGCATAATTGTTCTGATGAATTGCCATTAAAAGTATGAGCAGTATTATTAAATTCTATTGAATAGGTAGTAGACACATTAGAATTAGGTGTAACATAAACTGGTCTATAGCTATTGCCATCACCTACAGGAAAAACATATTCAACACTAGAATTGGTTATCCTGTCAAAAGGACCTATAATATGTGAAGATACACTTCCTCCAGATATCGCTGTTGAAGAAGTATTTTCTAGTGTGAGTGTATTTATAGAGCTAGCGATAATGTTTCCATTATTCAATGTCAACACACCTTTAATTTTAGTGGGAGTAGACAGTGTTAAATCTCCTCCGCCATTTAACTTTAGATCATTAAATGAAGCTTCCAGATTAATTGGAGTTTGAGTTGTTTTTTTAAATCTCATATTTAAAAGATACCTTCCCCTTGTCCCTCCCCCAAAATTATCATTGCCTTGATAGGACCAGATCATCCTATTCTCTGTTAATCCATCACTAAGATCGTAAAGAGCAATTCCAGGTCCTGTTCCCGTAGCATTAGTATGATTTTCAAATATAATTTCTAATCCTCCAGTACCCGAGTGCTCATAATCATCAATATCTATCTCTACCCATCCAGCTGTATTAAAAACTATGGATTCATTACTTAGTACCTGTTCATATAAATTTAGGTCAGGGTAATTATCATCATCTGTATTGCTGAATTCAGTCTTGGTATTTGAGATAGTTCCAATATAAATAGAACCAGTAAAAACAAAATTACTAGGGTTATCTACAAAAATATATAGACTATTAATCGACATTTCTTCGATTCCTATTTCATCCTCAGTATACATACAACGAACATAACCAAATGGCTGATCAGCATTAAAAGGAGAATCCGTCCAAATTGTAGGCCCTTCAAAAATGACAGTTTCTTCTTCTGTTGTAGGAATAGTTCCTACATAATCAGTTATCTCAGCAGCTCTTGAATCTGAACCAAAAAAAACTACCCTACAAGCAGCATCAGAAGCATCTAAAAACCCCTGATTCCCAACAACTAAATCTCCTTTTAGCTTTAATTTACTTGTATTTAAATCTAATATGCAATTTAAATCATCCTCAATGGTCAAAGCTCCTTTTACCACCAAATTACCAGTAACAGTTTTTGTGCTTGAATTATCAATTGTAAGATTATAATAAGTATCACTTATGACATTTTGAGCAATATTGCCATCATACTTAACTGTACCCATATTTGAATTCATATTCCCTAGACTAGTAACTGACAGGTCGCTTAATGCTAGAATTCCATTAGCAGTAAAATTAATAGCCCCCCCATTGGCATCGAATGTGCCATTGGCATCATAGGTTCCTAGATCTATATTAAGGGTGCCGTCTATATCCGTAATTCCAGAAACAGCAAACACATTTGAAACAATTGTAATTTCACCTCCTGTGTTTATAGTTAAAGATCCGATGTTAATATTACTTGAAACTAGAGGCTGATTTGCAACATTAGGAATCACCACATTGTCTAATACTGAAGGAACTAGTCCAAGATCCCAGTTAGCAGTATTTAACCAGGAATTACCTAC
>Ga0206678_10000851_pt1 | contig 19400 bp, 19 predicted proteins | sample M180m12015metaG_FD_155453 | JGI IMG/M metagenome (GOLD analysis project Ga0206678, IMG submission 155453) | Ammonia-oxidizing marine archaeal communities from Monterey Bay, California, United States - M1 80m 12015 | ecosystem: Environmental > Aquatic > Marine > Intertidal zone | place: USA... | reverse complement strand
TCTCAGCATGTCCAATCTGTTGTCGTCAGGGTCCATCTGCATTGACCTCCAACGACAGATCTACCACTAACTCGCAAAAAATCGTGTCCGAGGACAATAACGTTTCAGAATTTCGGGACACTTCCCTCATTGACGGTGCACAATGTCGTCGATGCTTTCTCCCTACAGAATTCTTGACCTCACCGATGAACGAGCCAACCTGACCGGGCTTTTACTGGCTCAACTCGGAGCTGAAGTCATCGCGGTTGAGCCGGTCGATGGAAGTCATTCTCGGCACGTCGGGCCTTTTGCGAACGACGAGCCAAGCATCCATTCGTCTTTAACTCATTGGGCCTGGAACCGTGGCAAAAAATCTGTCACGGGTGACGTGTCAGATATCCAACGCCTCGCCCGAACAGCTGATGTCATTGTCGATTGCGGGGTGTTCAAGAATCTCGACTTGGCCGCGTTACGAGCAGAGAACCCTTCGTTAATAACAATTACTCTTTCCGCTTTTGGTTCTACGGGACCCAAAAGCGATTGGCTCGCTACAGATTTGACGCTGCTAGCAAGCGGCGGTCAGTTAGGACTCACCGGTGACCCTGATCGGGCGCCATTGCAGGTAGGCGCCGTCCCTCAGGGATGGCTACACGGGGCATTGGAGGCGGCTGAAGCGACGACAATCGCTCTAGTTGAGCGAAGCAAATCCGGTTGGGGGCAACACATAGATGTCTCAGCACAACAGGCCGTCACTCAATGCACCCAAACCATGCTGATGACCACAGCGGTCGGTGCTCCCCGTGTGGCGCGCGCCGGCGGGGGAATCAAAGCTGGTGAATACGTTCTCCGGACGGTGTACCCGGCATCCGATGGTTATGTGTCGATCAATTTCATGTTTGGGGAAATGATTGGTCCCTACAGCCAGCGGCTCATGGAGTGGGTGTTTGACGAAGGTTTCTGCGACGAGGCAACTCGAGATCAGAACTGGATTGATTTCTTCACGCTGATTTACACCGGTCAAGCCGACCCCCAAGGTCTGAATCGGGCCCAAGACTCAATCGCTGCTTTTTCCTCTACCAAAACAAAAGCCGAACTCATGGCGGGCAACGAAGAACGTCGGTTGCTCATTGCCCCAATCGCAACGACAAAAGATATTGTCGAGTCAGAACATCTCGGCGCGCGAGAGTTCTTCGAAGACGTGCCAGAAGTCGGATGCGTTTTCCCCGGACGGTTCGCTAAATCCACTGTGCCCCTCACCTATCTTGGGCCGCCTTCACAGCTCGGGCAACACACAGACGAAGTGATCGGGAACCTTGAAAGACATCCCGTTGCTCCTCCCCCAGTCGAACCCGCGCCCACTCGTCGACCACTAGAAGGTCTCAAGGTTCTTGATTTCACCTGGGCTATCGCCGCACCCATGGCGACCCGAAGTCTTGCGGACCACGGCGCCACCGTTGTCAGAATCGAATCCGAAGGGCGGATGGATGTGATCCGTAATGCCGGACCATTTGTTAACGACGAAACCCATCCCGACAACACGGCGCAATATCACTCCGCTAACGCTGGCAAATACCTATTAAGCCTTGATCTTTCAAACGAAGCAGCGATGGCAGTCGTTTGGGATCTCGTTGAATGGGCCGATGTCATCATCGAAGCATTCACACCCAAAGCGATGGCGAATTGGGGGCTCGATTATCAGTCAATTAAGGAGCGAAAACCCGACATTGTGATGCTTTCGAGCTGTCTGATGGGGCAAACCGGCCCAATGAACATGTACCCAGGCTTCGGCAACTTAGCTGGAGCTCTTAGCGGGTTTTATGAAATCACAGGATGGCCGGACCGTGCTCCTGCCGGACCGTTTCTTGCTTACACCGATTACACCGCCCCTCGGTTCACCGTTACTGCCCTCATGGCTGCTGTCGATCACTGCAACAGAACCGGTGAAGGTGCCTACGTCGACCTCAGTCAGCACGAATCAGCGCTGCATCTACTTGGCCCAGCCCTGTTGGATCAGGCGGTCAACGGTCGAACGGCCACTAGATCTGGAAATATTAGCGATCGCTACGACGTACACGGCGTGTATCCGACCGTCGGTGATGACAAATGGATCGCGATCGTCTGCCAAGATGAGACCGCGCAAGAAAAATTGAGCGAACTCATTGGTTCAACCCAATTAGACGATTTCGCGATTGCGGAGTGGGCTTCGTCCCAAGATCGATTTGAGCTACAAGATCTGCTGCAATCGCGTGGGATAGCTGCCCATGTTGTAGTTGATTCTGCGGACGCGGTGGCCGACCCTCAACTCACGCATAGGAATCATTTCCGGCGGGTACCGCAGGCGTACTCGGGTGAAACCTGGATCGAAGGTTCCCACTATCAGATGAGTCGAACTCCCTCTGAGGCGTTGTGGGGCGGGCCACCAATCGGGGAACACACCTTTGAGGTATTGAGTGAGATGCTGGGTTACGGCAGCGACAAAATCGCGGACCTTGCTGCTGCCGAGGCGTTGTATTGAAACTGTCTTCACGGCCCGCCATCATCCGAAAGTTCGCTTCGATGCGTATCTTCACCAAACTACAAACCCAGTTTGAGAGAGTTGTTGCTTCGAGAGTTTGTGAACTATCAAAATTTCGGTCATGGAAGCGAAGTGAGTCATTTGGTGCAAAAATCATTAGAAGGGGAGGCTCTTGTGGACGAACAGCAACAAATTGACCTAGCGAATGCCTTTATCGCTCAGCTTGAGGCGAAAGAAAAGCATTACTCCATGGCAGACACTGTCGAGAATGCAAGCCTTGAGAACGCCTATCTGGTGCAGGACTCTTTCATTGACATCATGCTGCAACGGGGAGAGCAAATCGTCGGTTGGAAAGTCGCTCTAACAAGTAAAGCGATGCAAGAGTTTTGTGGTGTAGATCATCCTTTGTCGGGAGCTATTTTCCGAAGTCGCGTCCATGGGTCACCTTCACAAGTGTCATTAAACGCTCATAGGCATCTAGGAATTGAGTGCGAGATCGCGGTTCGCGTCGAGAAGGACTTAGAACCCGGGGCCGGCCTTCACACCAAAGCAAGCATCATCGAGGCAGTTGAGACCTGTTATCCAGCGTTCGAACTAATCGAAGATCGCGATGCCGACTACGACTCACTAAATCCTTTTGATTCAGTGTCTGAGAACGCTTGGAACGCTGGGGTGGTCCTAGGTGCTTCAATCCCAAATTGGCGGGACCTGGATCTAGTAGAGACACCGACAGTTCTTGAGGTCAACGGAGAGGTTCTCGGCTCAGGCCGCACCGGTGATGCCTTGGGACATCCGTTTGAAGCCGTTGCGTGGCTCGCAAATCACCTCAATAGCCGGAACCGTGCTCTCCGAGCAGGTGAGTTCGTGATGACAGGTAGCACCGTTATTACGTATTTCCCTGCCGCAGGTGATCAGGTCAATTTTGTCGCGGGCGCCAATCCCCCAGTAACTCTCGCTTTCTCCTGAGGGCCTAATACGGGTCTGTTTCGCCCTCCGTTTTTGGGGCGCTAGCACCAGGTCTCACTCTTTCCGATCTTGTCGCTCCCCGGACCCTAAACGAGACTTAGCGATCTAGGATCGGCCTTCGCTAACACTTTTCCAATGGCTAGACAGGAGTGTCTGATGGAGAAAAACCTTTGGCTCGCATGGCTGCAGATGCGAACCTCCGACATTCGGATGATGGTTCCTACCTACGTAGCGTTTTCTTTCGGCATGCTGGTCCTGCTCTCGTTTGGGTACGACCACGTAGCCACTATGAAGTGGCAGACCGCGATAGTGGTCGTCGTAGTGAACCTGTGGGCGTTGCTCATTAATGACGGAGTTATCGCCGACATCGCTGCCGGCGCGGAAGACATGGATGCCACATTAGAAGACACGGCGTTGGGGCGAGAGTACAAGAAGGCGCCATTCGCAGTGTTTCGTGTCATATTTGCAGCTGGTGCGGTGCTGTTCGCCGTTGCCGAACTCGCTGCCTTGTATCGATAAGAGAACCAAGCCGGACTTGCAGCACCCAACTGTCAGATAATGGAGTCACCTATACGCGTACGTGTAGATGACAACAACTTCATGTGACTAACCTTGCTGTAGGGACGGGCTTCGTTAAGTCAAGGGGGAAACGATGAGCGGTGTTCAGGTCACTCCAATAACAGAGAAGGCTTTCGGGGCGACGGTCACCGGTATTGATCTCAACAATCTGAGTGAAACCGAATTCGGCCTTCTTGTCGAAGCATTCCTGGAGAAAGGTTTTCTACTCTTTCCCGATCAACACCTAACAGAAGCCGAAAGCACTACGTTCGGGGAGCGTTTCGGGGAACTGGAATTTGGTGGTTTGCCCATGGCGAACCAGAAGAAACACAACGACGGAACGTTCGGCGAGATCTACGATTTGCAGTCACAGTTGATGCGCACCAATGTCGGAAACGAAACCTGGCATACCGATTCGACCTATAAACCGATATCCAGCAAGGTTGCGATGCTGTCCGCAGTGGTCGTCCCCGAAGAGGGCGGTCAAACTGAACTAGCTGATTTGCGCGCTGGGTATGAAGAACTTGGTGAAGACACCAAAGCCCTCATTTCTGGGCTCAGTGCGTTTCATTCAACGAACTATTCACAAGCCAACGATTTAGGAGACTTCCCCGACACCAACGATAACGGCCTATACGGCACCGTCTACCACGGGGAGGCCTATCTCAGACCTCTGGTGAAGGTACACCCCGACACTGGCCGCCCTAATCTTTTTGTTGGTCGTCACGCGTTCGGGATTCCTGGCCTCGGGCGAGACGAAAGTCGAAGCCTCATTGCATCGCTTCTTGAGCACGTCGTGAGCGACGAGTCCCGCGTTTACAGTCACAACTGGAATGTTGGTGACACGTTGCTTTGGGATAACCGACGAGTTCTACATCGCGCCCGCCCCTACGACTACGCAAAACCCCGCTACCTGATCGGGACCCGCGTGGCCGGGGACCCCGCTAGCGAATTGGCGTATTACCCCGAGGATCCTGAAGCCGAAGCCGGAAGGGAAGCGCTGAAAGCAGAGCTCCACGTCTTGCGACAGGGTTCACAAGACAGAATGTACGGAGCTACCACCGCCACGTTCTAGGGGCGATCAGGTGAACCCGGTTTTTCGAAGAACCGACTACCGATGACTTCTCAAATTGATCAGCGTTGAACCCGGCGACTCTTCAGACTTTCGGCCCATTGCTCGGTGACTGGTCCTACGACTCTTTAGTTTGGGCGTAGCCCTCCTGCATGAAAGCCCGCAAATAATCTCCATACCGGTAGCTTTCACGAACCCGGGGATGTTGGTCGTCAACGCAGCCTGACATGGGTTCGATAGTCGTGTCGGGACGAGGGTCAAAGAAGAAGGGAAGCGCGTAGCGGTGGTCCTCACCGCTGTTTAGGGCTCGATGCTTTGTGGAAAGGAATCGGTTATTGCTCCACGCCCTGAGTGTGTCCCCAGCATTTACGACGAAAGATTCAGCTTCTTGTGCGACACCGAACCAGCCATCTGCAGCTTCGATTGATAATCCGTCAATCTTGTTTGTTGGCAACAACGTCATGAAGCCTGCATCGCAGTGTGGTTCGATTCCCCACTGATCAGGCGCCGCCTTTATAGGTGGATAATGAGTCACGCGCAGCGTTGCAAGAGCAGGGTCGAAATATTTGTCGAAAAAATCGGCGGGCATGCCACCTGCGACGGCATAGAGCGGGAGCAGTCGAAGACACAGACCCTCTAAGAGTGTGTAATACCCTTCCGCCGCTTCTCGAAAGCCAGGCAAGGCGGACTTCGCTGGAAAGCAATTACGTGCCGAGCCAGGCCGTCCCATAAAAAAAGCAGCATTTAATGCGTGGGGTCGATTCTCACGCTGCGCTCCGCCGAACCCCATGTATCCCATTTGCGTTGCGCTCATCGGATGATCGAACTTTTGGGCATCTGATAAAGCGTGATACTTCGTAGCCCATTCATACATCCGCTCAACGTTTGTCCACTCGATCCCGTGGCCGACGATAGAAAAGAATCCGACCTGTTCAAGTGCTTCTCGAACCTCGCTGGCGGTGGTGGCTAGAGCACCGGCCGCACCTGCCAGAACCGGGGCCACATCAATCAGCGGAAGAGGGTTCAAAGCGTGCCCGGATTTCATATCAATTGTTTCCCTTCAAACCAGCCGCCCATTTGCATCGTTCAATTGTCCGCTTTTGTTGAAGCCTCGAAACCGCTGAGACTTAAGAAACTCCACCGTTGCGCGCATTTGCGTGAAGAGGGTCAACATCGGGAGCGACTCGATGCTTTTCCCAATGGGAAAGTATGGGACGAGCCGATGAACGAAGCTTCTGGTGCAACTCTTCGTCACCAATATCGGTTGTCAGTTCTAGTCGATGACCACTGGGATCATGAAAATAGATTGACTCACAAAATGAGTGATCGATCGGTCCCAGCACCGAATAGCCACCCTCTTCAAGACGTTGCTTGTACCCCAGCAACGCATCCCGGTTTTCTACCTTTAACGCGAGATGCTGCACCCAATCTGGAGTGTTCGGATCAGGTGTCATTTTTTCTGACTCAGGGAGCTCGAAAAACGCTACCGATCCCCCGTCGGCCATCTCCAAAAAAATGTGAATATGTGGGTATCGCTCCCCTGTCGACGGCACAACATTTTCGGCAATCGAGGTGGCAAGTTCAAGATCCAGAAACGTCTCGTAAAAATCGACTGTTTCTCGCGCGTCGGTGCATCGATACGCAACATGATGTAACCGCTGAACGGTCATAGCTATGCCCCCTCTGGCCTCACAAACAACAATTTAGCCAATACGTGCGACGGAGGTCAGTATCGAAGACCGAACAGAACAATATTCTGTCGTGGCACTGAACTCTGCGGTTAAGGCACGTGTTACTAAAGTCCCGTTGGAGTTTCTAAAGAATTACAATTCGCAGAGCACGAAACACGAGGGGGTAACAGTGAGCAATTTCACTGAAAACCAGGATCTTTTGACACAAAGCGCGACATTCGGTGCAATGACTGAAGCAACTCCTCTGGACTGGCAAATCATCGCAGCTCACAACCGAGTTTTCGCCAACCGCGTAGCCGAACGAGTACTCGACCATCTACGTCTGTTGGATGGTGATTGCGGTGGGTTTGCAGTCGATCGATTGGAACACTCAGTCCAAACTGCGACTCGCGCATACCGCGCGAACAAATCAGAGGAATACGTAGTGTGCTCGTTGTTGCATGACATCGGAGACACCCTGGGCTCTTACAATCATCCAGATATCGCGGTAGCCGTTCTTAAACCATTTGTCTCAGACGACCATCTTTGGATGGTCGAGAAACACGGCATCTTTCAGGGCTACAACTTTTTTCATCACCTCGGGCTAGATCGCGATATGCGGGACCAGTTCCTCGGTCATCGCGCCTATGACCTGACGGTCGAATTCTGTCAAGAATTTGATCAACCAGCTTTTGATCCGAGGTATGACTCAATGCAACTTTCAGAGTTCATCCCGGCAGTAGAAGCTGTGTTTGCCGAGCCAAAGAATTCGATTTACCTCGATGAAGAAGGCCAAATGATGGGAACAAATTCGTAAGTTCCAGCCTGGTAAGCCAATGAACCCTCGCGATAAAATCCGGTTTTATTCCGTCAAGTTCGCATCGGCATGCAGCGCCGGCAATTGGGTATGCCAGTCGGTGAGTTGTTGGTAACGGTGACCTAATCGTAAGACGACATCATCTTGAAATGGTCTCCCGATTATCTGCATTCCGCAGGGCATCCCATCTTGGTCAAATCCCATCGGTACTGACAATGCCGGAAATCCGGTCGAGTTCCATACAGGAGTGTGAATTGCGGCCAAGGAAATCGCCTTTCGGTCAGCTCCTTCGAAAGGTGTCGCTCCGTAACCAGTAGTGGGACTCAAAAGCACTTCAACACCAGCTTCGTCCATCTGGGCCAGTACTGCTTTTCGCGCAATTTCTCGCACGCGCTCGACCTGAACGAGATCACCCGCCGAGATAAGCGCGCCCTGGGCAATCGTGAGTCGGGTCGGTCGTCCGTATTCGGTCCATTTATCGCGTAGTTGATTGCGGTGCCATGAGAAAGCTTCAGCCTGTAACGCTATAAATGTGCCATCGTGCATCGCTTCGTAATGGGGAACTTCAAAGGGCACCATTTCTACCCCCGCGACCCGCATATCGTTAACCGCGTCGTCGAAGATCGCCATCATTTGCTCAGAACTCGCGTCTATCAACGACCTGTTCGTTACGACACCAGCCTTTATTGCAGCCTTACCTTCGTTGAGGGTTGCGACGTAATCAAGGAGCGGCCTTCGCACCGTGGTCCTATCAGTAGGGTCAGAGCCAGCCATGACCGTCAGCATCGCAGCACAATCCCACACCGAGGTCGCCATCGGACCGATGTGGTCATAACTGAGTCCTAAGGGGATACAACTGCTTTTCGGCACCAAACCAAATGTTTGTTTAAATCCTGTGATGCCGCAGTAGGCGGCAGGCAACCGAACGCTTCCACCAGTGTCTGTTCCCAGTCCGCCGAGAAATTGACCGGACGATATGCCGTTAGCTGTCCCGGAACTAGAACCGCCGGTCCAACGGTCAGCATTCCAGGGATTGCGAGGAACCGGGAAAGGTTTGTCAAAATCGGGAAACCCGATGGCGTACTCCATCGTCGTTGTCTTCCCCATGACCACCGCACCAGCGCCCCGAAGACGTTGGAGTAGAGGCCCATCGCCCTGGTCTCCCCAAGACGGGTCTTGTGCCAATGATTGAGCCGAAGTGGGTCCTTCGTCGGTTGAGATGATGTCCTTAATGCCCAAAGGGACGCCGTGTAAGGGTCCCCGATCCATTCCGGACCGGAGCTCACTGTCGGCCCGATCAGCAGCAGCGAGGGCACTCTCATCAAAGCGACACAGATACGTTCCCAGAATTGGGTTGAGCCAGTCCGAGGCCTGTAAGGCTCGCTCCACCAGCTCGCGACTAGTGATTTTCCCAGCGCGGAGGTCGCTCGATGTCTTTTGAATCGAGTTGCTTTCCACGATCAGGAATCCGACTCTGCTCGAAAGATCGCGGCTGTTACCCCGTCACCGGTGTCAACGTCATACATCCGGTCGACTTTTCGTCTCAATGCGGGGAAGATTCGCCCCAGCGAGGCAAGGTCCGCCCCCGTCGGTTCGATTCCTGCAAGGCCAAGCATCGCTTGGATTTCAACCAAAGAATCAGAACTGGAGGGGTCTTGTGCGTCAGCCATGATTCCACCTTATGACCGAACGCCTAACCGCTGCGACAGCACCAGGTTTGAAGCGCCACTACAGAACCGGTTTACCGTTCATTTCGCCCAACGAATCAGCCAATAGTTCCAGGCGTTCGCCGTCGGGCCCGTTGAAGTAAATCGAGTTCGCATGCTCAAACGTGATCTCAACCCCAGCCGTTTCTAGTTTCGAACGTAAGTGAGTTTGCTTGTCGCGTGTCACAGAGATAGCCAGGTGATGCATCGATCCCAAGACCTCAGAATATAAGTCGAGGTTCAAACCGGGAAAGTCGAAAAACGCCAAAGCGTTGCCGTTTCCAACGTCGAAAAAGAAATGAGTCGAGCCTCGATAGTCGCGATTTTCAAACAGTTCAGTAAGCGGGAATTCGAGAACTCCCTGATAAAAATCGATCGTGCGTTCCACGTCGGAACTCAGAAGAGCTAAGTGATGAACCCCGCCGGCCGACGAGGCAGGTCGGTTATCGGCGGCGACAAGGTGTAATTGCCTAAGTAGATCCCATTCAGCGCTGCGGTCGTTTTCCTCGCCATGCTTGGATTTGTTCACTGTTCCACCTTCAGTTCAACCACTCTGACCCTCAACCCTGAACACCGCAGTTTCACTCCCGGAGCCATTTCATAGCCACGTGTTCGTCAGGGTTAAGTTACCTCCGCCTATTGTGTCGACCATGACAACCGTTCATTCATCAGCTTCGGCGTCAGCCGCTTTGGAAAAGTTCAATATCAAAAACTCGACTGCCATTCAGGTCGGCGATTTGTACCTGTTCAGCGGCATGACGGCCATCAATTTAGACACGTTCGAAGTCAGCGATGGCGACCTAGCAACTCAAGCCCGTACGACCTTAGAAAACTTTGGTTTAATTCTCGAAGATTTCGGTCTCTCCCTTGATCATGTTGTGAAAGTCAACGCCCAACTCACCAATATTGATGACTTCGCTTTATGGAACGAGGTGTTCCTCGACGTGTTCGAGTCACCGTATCCATGTCGGACCACAGTGGGAGCGCCGCTGGTTGTCGGAGACATTGAAGTTGAAATCACGGCCGCGACGACACCTCGCCGTTAAAGATCTACCAGCTGTCGTGAAGGAGTAACTTCACTTCGGAGGGCCATGCGACTTTTTAGTAATAAGCGACGACCAGTTCATCTCGGACCACATTGCGCGGAACGGCTTCCCCGTCTCGCTCCCGAAGCGCATCTAGACGAGTGGCCCGGGTTGACTCCGGGTCTACCCCGCGAAACGTCAGCTCCCGGCCCACAGTCAGTACTGAACGGCTTAGCCCGGTACCAAACGCTGTTCGACGCTGCGCGCCGAGGAGACCCTGCTGCGGAGCGGGCACCTATTCCAGGTGGACCCGATGAGGTTTCGGCGAACCTCACCGCCGGCTGCTATTTCCTTGATGCTGACGCCGCCGCTACCTGCCTCGTACCCAGCGATGCGTGGTTCAGTAATTCAACTACCGAAATGGCCACCCATCGTTGGGCTGTGGTCGTGCTCATCGATTTTGCCCACGGCGTCGAACTAGGCCGCCCCGGCGACGACTGGCTAGTGGGGAGTCAGCAAGCGGCCGCAGACCTGAGGGCCGCAGAGCTAGCAGTGATTACCGCTGGATACATTCGCAATCTGGGATACGACGCCACTGCGCACACTGCCCAGTCCAGTGACCTGAATTTAGGACGTGTTGCTTTACAAGCTGGTCTCGTGGAAATCTCCGACGATGAACTCCGTAACCCCTGGTCGAAACGCGGCTTTGGAATCGGGGTAGTGACTACTGACCTCGAGGCGACACCGCAAGGCCCGTTGGCCCCTCGTTCTTGGGGCGATCGCATTCGCTCCCACGGGCCACTGTGGTGGTTAGGGTTCGGCGGCACCAGGCCCGGGTGGGGCAGGCTGCGAGGCGAGCACCGTCCTCTGCACATGGGTAGCTACCCCATGGAACGCATCCGGCGGGTTGACAACGCAACCACTTTGGTAATCGACGAGGAGATCCCGAGAGTGCCTCAACGGGCTAGTTTCTTCGACCGTCCCATACATGGAGACTTGGGGACCAAGTTTGTCGAGGATCGCAAAGTCTTCGCTACCAAAACCCCGTCCGCGCAGGCTTACGTGTCAATGATCCGTTCTATGGTTCCGCACCAAGACGGGCCAGTCGCCACGGACATGGCCCACGGCACTGAAGATCCGAACGTCAATGCGTCAGCTGTCAAGGCACTTGCCCATTTCCTCGGTGGGGACATGGTCGGAATCTGTCCGGTTCCTCGGCATGCGTGGTATTCGCACGACGCTGGTGGCGAACCGATCGAGCCTTACCACCAAAACGCGATAGTCATCCTTCTTGATCAAGGCTACGAAACCATGGAGGGCGCCTCAGGTGACGACTGGATTTCTGGTGCTCAGTCAATGCGGGCTTACATGAGAGGCGCCGAGATAGCAGGTGTCATTGCCGAGCACCTACGGGGCCTCGGCTGGTCAGCCCGCAGTCAAACCAATGCTCTCTCACACGTCCTTCACATACCGCTAGTGCTCAATGCTGGTCTCGGAGAGTTGAGTCGAATCGGTGAGTTGGTCTTGAACCCATTCGTTGGCCCCCGGTTCAAGTCGGTGGTGGTCACGACGGACATGCCTGTGACCCCCGACCGTCACATCGACTTCGGCCTCCAGGATTTCTGCCAAAAGTGCACCAAATGCGCCCGAGAGTGCCCTTGCGGCGCGATCAGCTTCGGGGACAAGGTCATGTTTAACGGTTACGAGATATGGAAACCGGACGCGGAGAAGTGCGCCAAATATCGACTGGGTAATCTGAAGGGTTCCGCATGCGGACGTTGCATGAAGACCTGTCCGTACAACACCGAAGGTTTACTGTCTCAGCGGATGTGGCTGTGGGCTGCGATCCACCTTCCGTTTCTGCGCAGGAGTATCGCTCGCTGGGATGATCGCGTTGGGAATGGTTCTATCAACCTGTTGAAGAAGTGGTGGTGGGATCTCGAATTCGTCATCGATCGAACCGTCGAACCTTCCAAAGGAACCAACCGGCGAGAGCTTGACCTGAACGGAGGCAAGTTCGCTAAACGCCAAAAGATTGCGATGTACTTCGCCGATCAAAACCCGTCTCCCGGTGCAATAGGGGTGGCCATCAAACCAAACCGCAAAGAGGCAGTCGAGCGAGGTGCGGCGGCGGAGTCGCCAGCCGCGGCACACGACAGGCTGGATGCGTAGTTTTTGCCCCCAAAGTTCGGTGAATTCACCCGATTCTCGGCTTCGTTGATCTGAACCGGGCGGTGTAGTGGCACCGTCTCCAGCCGACAACGAAAGAGCTGTGAGACGTCAAAAACGCCAGCTATTAATTACAAACTGATCTATAAAGCGTTCAGCGCGCCAGCGGGCCTCGTAAGAGACTGCCTGGAGTCAAACCAGTCGTCTCGCCGTCTTCGACCAATACCTTGCCGTTCACGATGGTGGCTCTGAATCCGGTAGCAGTCTGGCGAAGGCGCGGCGCGCCACTTGGAAGATCGTGCCGCAGTTCAGGCAAGTTGGGAGCGACTGTCTCTGGGTCAAACACGTTTATATCTGCGGCTTTACCTTCGGCTAGCACCCCACGATCATCGAACCCCCAGGCCGTCGCTGGGACTTGGGTCATCCGATGCACGGCCTCTTCCAGGCTAAATGCACCCTGGTTACGTACCCAGTGACCGAGCATGTGGCTTTGCAAGGAGGAGTCCATGATCTGCGTGACGTGGGCGCCACTGTCGCTGAAGGTTGGGATGGCGTATGGGTGACGCATCAACTCAAGGACCACGTCTTGATCTTGGTTCGCTGCAGCTTGAATGAAGAAAATATCGAGATCGTGTGCAAGTGCTACATCTATGAAGGTTTCCATCGGGGTTGCATTGCGTTCAGATGCAAGATCGGCGATGGACTTAAACGGTGGAAGCGCTGAGTTCTCCATCGGATAGATGTGTTCCCATTCAGGCTTCCGAGCTTCGGCGCCTATCGAACGTCCGTAGTCACCGTGAACTGCCTCTTCGATCAATCGGGTTCGAGTAGTTGGGTCCAGGAGAGCCGCCTTCTGCTCTTCCAGTGAATGGGTTCTCAAATCAGCCCATACCGGTAGCGAATCAAACGGAAGCCTCGTTGCGAAGGAGAGCAGAACACCGAAATATCGGGTATGCACCTGAGCCCATGACCGGCCGCCACCATTGTTGATTCGGTCCAACAACTCAACTACCGGTTTCCAACCATTGTCGCCTTGATTTGTCGCCAACATGCCGTAGGTGACCGGTACTCCTGTTCGGATTGCCAAGTCGACGAGACGGCTGATGTAAGCCTCACGCTTTTCGGGATCGCTTGATCGAAGGTGATGATGATGAGCTAGCTCGAAGATTCCTGCGCCCATTCGTCCCATCTCCGAAACGAGCACCTCAATCTCGTTCCATCCGGCCATCCGACTAGCAACCGGGCGATCATCTGACGTCGCGTGGTTCACTGAGATTGAAGTCGTAAAGCCCATAGCGCCGGCCTGAACGGAGTCGCGCAACTGACCCACCATGCGGGCAAGGTCGTCATCGTCAGCTTCTTGCTCAAAAGCTCGCTCGCCCATAGCCCAGGTACGAAGGGCTGAGTGACCGACATACCCGGCATAGTTGATGCCCTTCGGTGTTCGATCAACGAAGTCAAGATATTCCGGATAAGTCTCCCACGACCAGTCGATACCGGCAGCCATTGCATCTGCAGAAATATCCTCGGCGCGTTCGAGATTTCGGACTACGAGGTGCCGTTCGTTGTCGCGTACCGGGGCCAAAGTAAAGCCACAATTACCCATAACTGCTGTAGTCACTCCATGGAAGCATGAACTTTCACCGAGAGGATCCCACGCGATCTGAGCATCCATATGGGTGTGGACGTCAACGAACCCTGGGCTCACGACATGCCCTTCTGCATCAATTTCTCGGTCTGCTCGGCGACCGTTAAAACTGCCGATCTCAGTAATCAATCCGTCTTGGATCATGACATCGGCCCGCACGCCAGCCTGCCCGGTCCCGTCAATTACTGTTCCGCCACGAATAATCAGACTGCTCACCGCTGCCCCCTAGCGTCGCCGGGGACCCCTCCCCTGACGATGCCACGATAGCGCCACGACTAAATAGGACTCACATAGTTAGCCAAGAAATAAATCCAGGCGTTGGATTCTCGGGTTTTCCCGCGCCCTGTTGAATGTTCATCAACGTTCACGCGCCGGTCTTACTGGTTTGTTCGCGTTCCCCGACAACGAAGAGCTACTAGTTAAGTGCCGTCGACTAGAGCTGTTGTTGGAGGAGACGCTGACTAATCCGCTATTTCTACGGAGATACAAGCACCTCCAGCTTCAACCTGACCCTGATCACCTGCCGCTATACAGAGGCCGTCTTCAGGGATGCGGAGGTCGAAAGATACCGAAAAGGCGCCGTCGGCTGGCATTCCAACTTTGAGGTTGCTGAGATCACAGGTAGAGGTGCCAGTTCTCACCAAAATGACCAAGTCAGTCGCGGTACATATCAACACGTAGACCGGCGGCCCAGCCCAATTCGCCCCAGCAACATTCATCGTCCACAACCCAGAGCTAGGCACCGACGTCGAGAACCCTCCGTCGGGCGCCACAAGAATTTCCACTTCTCCGAGAGGTCCCGCTGGTGCGGTCGTCGTCGGCGCAGCAGTCGTCGTCGGCGCAGCAGTCGTCGTCGGCGCAGCAGTCGTCGTCGGCGCAGCAGTCGTCGTCGGCGCAGCAGTCGTCGTCGGCGCAGCAGTCGTCGTTGGCGCAGCAGTTTCCGAACCAGAACCACAGGACACCGCCAAAACGGCCGCTACACAAAACACCCACAGAGAACGCACAACCACTTCCTTGCCCCTAGCTAGTCCGGAACCCCTGAGAGTATCCGCTTATCCAACCCAAGGCAGCCCACAACTAAGGTGCTCCGGGGAATCTCACCACGGACAAAGCCGCAACTCTCGGAGTCAAGCGACAGCGACGACCAGGGCGCTGTCTAATTAGTTTTTGTTGGGCGCTCTAAAGAAGTTGACGTGCAGATGTAGGCCTCAGTCAACGAAATGCTCAGAAAACCCTTACCCCTCTGCGGTGATGGGATCAATCCGAGCCTTTACCTCGGTAACAATGGAAGCGGGGAATCCACTGCGCTCCGCATGCTCATCAATCATTTCAGGAGCATCGGCGTGATAAATGCAGAACGTTTTGTCTTGAACTACATACGACTGTTCCCACGCAATGTTCTTACCTTCAGAGCGCATTGCAACCAAAACGTCATTGGACGCGGCTGCTGCACCTCTCAATTGGTCACGCTCCGAAGAGCCGATCTCGGGTATATCTCGTTCAATTACGAATCGAGGCATAGCTGCACTCCCCCATCATCGGCTGTGAATTTCAGCCGTTACGGCAAGATTGTATCCATCAAGCCCGCGCTACGCAGAGGGCAAACTAGCCGGGCTTCAAAACTCAGGTGGCGCACTCCTCAGACCAACTCAGAATAGATCGGAGCCACCGCGATTTAGTCTGTTTCGGCAAAAGGAACTTTGTTTACCACTCCCGCTTCTTCGCAAGGGTCATGTCCCTCTGGATGAGTAGCTTCGAGCATCTCAGCAAATTCGTCAGATGTCACATGACAAAGGAGATACAGGCCTGACTCTTCTAAAAACTTCATGACGTCATGATGGATATCTTTTCCATTGGGCTTTTTTGCGAGTTCAAAAATTCCATCTCTGCCGTAATAGTTCTGCTTTGGGGTCATGCCGTCTGTAAAAGTTGTTTCCTTAATTCCTCTTTCCGCGAGGGGCACCGAATACGAGTCCCATGTCTCTTTGTCTAAATCTTCAATGTCGTACATCAGTTGATTTCGGATCCCAAACATGATTGCCATGACACGGTGGAAAGCCTTTTCGTCGTTAGTCATTCCTGTTTGAGGGTTCGCTAATAATTTGTCGCCATCGAAGGCAGGGGTGCCTCTTGCCTGCAGAATCTCACTTTGGGAATTTGTGGCGGCAGCCTCATCAATTGAGAAGAGTTCCGCGCCATCGAGATTGACGATCATGTTGCTGTGAGGCTTTAAGAAGTTTGGGTGGCGTTGACCTGTGAAAACGCAATAGCCCGCGCTGTTGATGATGCAGGAATAGCTATCTACTGGTCTTGTGGGTGGTTCTGAATCTTTGGAAACATTTGGTGAGGTTGTGCTGCTAGCAGGGACAGCGGTCGTCGATGGTGCCATGGTCGTCGATGGCGCCAAGGTCGTCGATATCGAAGCAACGGTCGTGGTTGACGGCGCCGCTGTCGCAGTAGAAGCAGCAACGGTTGTCGTAGATGTAACGGGCAAGGTATTGGTTGACGGCGACTCTTGCTGCTGTCCCCGCCGTTCTTCGATTGGTTCCTCAAAGGCCTCCTTCTCAGAGGAGCTCGAACCCCCGCACGCTGACACCACCAAACACAAACAAAGCAAGACCGCTCGGTAACGCACCTAGGAAGTTTGGCATCCCTGCCCCTTTGGGGTGGGCGCCGTATAGGTCAGTCGTTAACAGGCCACTACTGCCCTACCGCAGCAGCACATCTCATACTCTCAACCCCAGCTCTGACGGTGTATGTCGAAAGGCCCTGGAGAGGTCTTCTTCCAGATGTTTCGCTTCCTGTGGACCGTAAAGAGGAGTCCCACCGTTACGGATGAGACTCCCCTACTCGGAAACTTCTAGGTATCGAGTGCCCCCAAGTAGTACCGAACCTTGGGTCCTAACTAGGGGACCCAGCCTCAATCAGTCAATCTATGTAGGGCGAGCACTCGCCACATCCCGGCCAGCGTCGGCGCTTGTCACGGCTTTTCAGAGCGACTCCTTCTCTCCCATTGAAGTGGGTGAGCTGGAGTACTTCCGTGCCTCGTTCTTTCAGCCGTATCACCCCGTACGCTTAAGGTTGATGAAGCCGAAAACGGCTTCAATTTATGAAGAAGGGGGCCCAGTGGCCCAAGGCACGGTTAAATTTTTCAACTCACAGAAAGGGTTCGGCTTCATCGCTCCTAGCGATGGCGGCGATGACCTTTTCGTGCATTATTCAAATATCGATGGCGGTGACGGCTACAAGTCGCTTGAAGACGGTCAAACCGTTTCCTTCGATATTGGTCAAGGACGCAAGGGTGATGAAGCTCAGAACGTGCGAGCTCTTTGATCTGAACAAAATCTAACTACGGACGCGACCGGTAGCGCTGCCTTCACTGTCGGCCTGCCGGTCGTTTCGTTTGTTTTGTCGCCGGAGCGGTGCCTACAAAGCTTCGGGGCTACGTCAACCGTGCCATCCGCCGTCGACCACGAACTCCTGGCCGGTGACGAAGCTGGCAGCGTCGGTGACCAGGTATAGGACCATGTTCGCAATGTCGTCAGGCACCCCGATACGCCCAACCGGTGCCGACCTAGCCATCCTGGCTCTCTGCTCGTCGTCAAAGTTTCCTTGGGCCAACATGTCGGTGTCGATAAAGCCAGGGTGAACAGAATTCACCCGGATCCCGTGACGGCCCAACTCTTTGGCCGCGACCTTGGTCATGCCTCGCACAGCCCATTTAGACGCCCCATAGGCAGTTGACCCGAATAGGCCCTCAATGCCCGCTACCGAGCTGATGTTGACAATCGCTCCACCGTCGCCAGCCTCGATCATGGCCCGAGCTCCAGCCCGCATCCCTAAAAAGACACCGGTCTGGTTAACCGCCATCGTCAAGTTCCAGTCATCGATGGTTGTGTTGACGAGCCGGCCCATCAGGGCAATGCCCGCATTGTTGACAAGCACGTCGAGTCGGCCGTGTCGGCCCATCACATCGGCGACCACGTCATCCCACTCCTGCTCAGACGTCACGTCGAGATGGGCGTACTCGGCTCTCTCGATCTCGCCCGCAGTACGTTCGCCCTCCTCGTCGAGCACATCGGCCAGAACCACGGTGGCGCCCCTTGAGGCAAATAATCGACCCTCGGCTGCGCCCTGTCCCTTCGTTCGGGCACCCCCGGTGATCAAAGCCACCTTGCCCGCCAATTCATTGCCGATCTCGGTCATCTTTCCTCCGGTCAGATTCGAGACCCCGGTCTAGTCCAGGACCGCGGCCCTCGGTGCCACAACCGAGCGCTTGTTCGGCAGTGGCACTATTGGACATCGAGCCTCACACACCAGCTCAGTAGCCTCTTTGTGGGTCATGGCTTCACGTTTGGTCACGAACGTCGGAGTTTTCGGTTTCTCGTCGCCTGAGCGTTAGCTCACTACTTTCAAGGGTTTCGGACTGGTGGGCGATACAGGAATTGAACCTGCGGCTTCTTACGTGTCATGCATCCCATGACAAATCGGCTAACCCCATAAACACACTGGGGCAAGAAATAAAAAGCTTGGGGGCGGTTTGGTCGTTTTGGTCCCTTTTGACTGTCAACTTGGGTGATGATTAACAGTTAGGCAGGGGTGCCTCAGTTCTAAGGCTTGTAGATAAAGGGGGAACGAAATAGTGGGTTCAAAAGATTTGTCTGATGGTCCGCTCACCGGACTGAAAGTTTTAGACATGACTGTCGCCGTTCAGGGGCCCCATGTTGGAGCATTTTTAAGTGATATGGGCGCTGAGGTAATAAAGGTTGAGCCTCCAGGCGGTGAGTTAAACCGGTACGCGCGGGGACCGGGTTTTGACTATGGAATGGAAGTAATGGGCAGCCAGCAAGTGGCGATGAACCGTGGGAAAAAATCAATAGCCCTAGATGCTCATACAGACCTCGGGAAAAGAGTTCTTAACGAATTAATAAAAAAATCTGATGTGTTTGTAACAAATTATCGGGCGGAAGCTCTGGATCGAATGAGTTTGAGTTATGACCACCTGCGGAGAATAAATGAGCGCCTTATCTACGGAAGAGTTTCCGGGTTTGGACCAAAAGGGAAAGACGCCGATAAAGCAATGCTGGATGGTGCGGCGCAGGCGCGTGGCGGTTTAGCAGCAGTATCGGGTCCCGTTGACGGACCTCCGATGCCACCTGGTGCAGCAATCGCCGACCATTCGGGCGCTATGCAACTGAGCTTAGGAATCATGACCGCGTTATTCGCCCGTGAACAAACCGGAAGGGGACAGGAAGTAAATACTTCGGCTCTGGGC
>Ga0206678_10000845_pt1 | contig 19415 bp, 21 predicted proteins | sample M180m12015metaG_FD_155453 | JGI IMG/M metagenome (GOLD analysis project Ga0206678, IMG submission 155453) | Ammonia-oxidizing marine archaeal communities from Monterey Bay, California, United States - M1 80m 12015 | ecosystem: Environmental > Aquatic > Marine > Intertidal zone | place: USA... | reverse complement strand
TAAATATTGGAACTGCAGGTCATGTGGATCATGGAAAAACTACTCTTATTCAAGCATTAACTGGTTCATGGACTAGTGTACATAGTCAAGAATTAAAACGAGGGATTACAATTCGTGTTGGTTATTCTGATGCTGCTTTTTACAAATGTAAAAGTTGTGAAGAACCATTAGGATATTCTACTACTCCAAAATGTAATAATTGTGGAAGTGAAAGTGAACTTTCTAGAGTTGTTAGTTTTGTAGATAGTCCTGGACACGAAAGTTTAATGTCAAATATGCTTTCAGGTTCTGCATTAATGGATGGTGCATTATTATTAGTTGCAGCAAATGAAAAAGTTCCTAAACCCCAAACTAAAGAACATCTTTTAGCTTTACAAACACTTGGAATTCAACAAATAGTTGTAGTCCAAAATAAAGTTGATTTACTCTCTTACAAAGAAGCATTGACTAATTATCAAGATATCACAAAATTTGTAAAAGGAACATTTGCCTCTAAATCCCCTGTCATACCAATTTCTGCACAATCTGGATTAAATGTTGATGCTCTAATTGGTTCTATTGAATCAACAATCAAAATTCCTGAAAGAGATGAAAAAAAAGACACCGTTATGCATGTTTTACGTTCTTTTGACGTAAACAAACCTGGTACAAAATTAAAAAATATCAAGGGTGGTGTAATAGGCGGAAGTCTTACTCAAGGAGTTTTTAAAATTGGTGATGAAATTGAAATCAAACCAGGAATCTTAAATGAGAAAAAGAAATTATATGAACCACTACTTACGGAAATAATTTCATTAGGAACTGCAGCAGGTATTGTTGATTCAGTAAAACCAGGTGGATTGGTTGCGATTGGTACAAAATTAGATCCTTCTATGACTAGAAGTGATTCTTTTATTGGTTCAGTAATTGGAAAACCAGGAACTTTACCTGAAAATTCAACTCAATTAAAACTAGAAGTGAATTTATTTGATTTAGCTGTTGGAATTACCGAAGATGTTAAAGTTAAACCAATCCAATCAGGAGAACTACTTCGACTAAACATTGGAACCGCTCCTATATTAGGAAAAGTCATAAAAATAAAATCAAAAAATATTGAAGTTGAACTTAGAAGACCAGCTTGTATCTTTGAAGGTGGTAATGTTGCAATTAGTAGAAGAATTTCTGAAAGATGGAGACTAATTGGTGCAGGAATAGTTGGTTGAAGTAATCTGTGATACAAATTTTTTAATTCATCTAGCAACTAGAAGAATAAAAAATATTGATAATTTAGATGTGGAAATAGGTTCAATTTCTTTTGTTGTTCCAGAAGTTGTTAAAAATGAACTAGTAAAATTACAAAACATTCCAGAAAAAAATCAGAAAATAACTACAACTTTGAATTTTATAAAAAACTTCAAAACAATTTCTATTAAAGGAAATTATGCAGATCAAGAATTGATTAATCATGTTAAAAATAATCTAACTATTATTGCAACTATGGATAGAGAACTTAAAAATAAAATCAAACAACTAGGAAGTTCAATCTTATCCATACATAATGATAAAATTATTCTTGAAAGTTAGCAAACTTTATTTTAAAAATAATTTATTGAAAACATATGCCTGAATTTTCTATAACTAGTTCTGATTTTAAAGAAAGAGAAGAAATTCCTAAGAAATTTGGCTATAATTTCGAAAATAAAGAACCTGAGTTAGATTTTGATAATACTCCAGAAAATTCTCAGAGTCTTGCATTAATTATGGATGATCCTGATGCAATGGGTGCAGTTGGTAAAGTTTGGGTTCATTGGTTAGTATTTGGATCCTGATGCAATGGGTGTAGTTGGTAAAGTTTGGGTTCATTGGTTAGTATTTGGCTCAATCGATAAGTTTCCAAATAGAAATTTAAGAATAAATGGCAAAACAGATTTTGGTGAAATTGGATATGGAGGACCTGCACCACCAGACAAACGTCATACATACGTCTTCAAGGGATATGCACTTGATGCTGTACTTGATCTGAAAGAGGGTTATTCCAAACAAGAATTAGAAGAAGCCATGCAAGGTCATATTATTGCAGAAGCAAAATTAACTGGAACTTTTGCACCTTAAATTTTATTTTTTAGGAATATCTTTCTGCTAATCTATATCTCATGTATTTATCATCTGGTGAGAATTTTGCTGAATGTGCAGAAATAGTTTCTTCATGACATTTTGGACATTTTTCTTTTAGTGTATAATGAAAACACTTGAGACATTTTCTTAATTGAAATTTCATCTTAATTTTCTCTTGTTTTCTTTGAATCTTCTCGTGTAAATTTGAAAAAACCTTTTTTCTTTTCTATATTATTTTGAACTTCAGAAATTATTGGTTTCAATGATTTTTCCGCAGACTTGAAATCTTCTGAAGTAATTGATAATCTGTATTTTGGTGCTCCTAAATAAGTAATATCAATATTAGAATCTTTTTTTAAAACATCAGTTAGAATTTTTTTAATTATTTCAATTCCATCAGATTTATTATTTGTAATTTCCATAATCCCTCTAATTTCAACTGAAGGTAGTTTAATCTTTGAGCAAATATCTTCAATTATTGTTGCAGTTTTTTTTGCTAGCTTGAGTTCTTTAACAGATTCAATTCCATTTCTTCCAATTTCTATGAATGCATCATAAACTGAATCAAATTTTAAATAAATATTATCTTCTAATTTTTCAATTTCTTCATCTGATAAACCTGCTTTTTCTTGAACATTTTGTAGTAATGTTTTACCTTTTTGATATTTTTTAACTTCCTTTAATTTCTGTTTTTTCTGATCTTTTGAAACTTGTTTTAATGATAGATCAATATCTCCTCGTTTAGCATTCACTCTTTTTACAAGTAGTACTTTTTTCTCCCCATCTTTCACAAATCTACTTACAGATCTAATCCATCCTGGTGCAATCTCTGAAATGTGTAAAAATCCTTGGATTTCATCATATTCATCTAGTGTTACATAGGCACCATGATCCATTACTTTGGTAATTGTGGAAAGAACAATTTCTCCTTGTTCAGGCATTTCTTGAATTTCAGTAGACAATTCTTCTAAAACTCTTCAATGTGTAAATTAATGTTTGCTGATTAGAAATCTATTCCTTTTTTAGCTTTAATGCCTTTTTGAAAAGGATGTTTGATTTCTCTCATTTCAGTAACTAAATCTGCCATATCTATCACTTCATTTTTGGCATAATTTCCTGTAAGTACTAAATCCATTCCTCTTGGTTTTGATTTAATTAATTCCAAAACATCATCAACTGAAATTAAATCAAGATTTACAGCATAATTTATCTCATCTAAAATGACAATATCGTAATTCCCTGATTGAATTTTTTCATTACTAACTCTAATTGCTTCTCTGGCAATTTCTTTGTGATCTTCTTTTGGACTAATATCATCTATTATTCCAACAAATCCTTTCCCAACTGTAATCATTTCAAATTCTGGTTCTAATTTTTTTGATGAATCCATTTCACCATAATGCCATGAACCCTTGATAAATTGAATCATACAAATTTTTTTCTTATATCCTGATGCTCGTAAGGCAATTCCTAATGCAGCAGTAGTTTTTCCTTTACCCTTTCCTGTATATACAATGGTTAATCCATCTTCATCCATGAATGTAATCCAAATAATCTCACTAAAAACATTAGGCATTCAAAAAGATATCAATTTAAATAAAAAATGATTCTAGTCATGCAACTTGAAAATCCCTAGAATTGTTTTAGCTGGTGCTACAAGCGGTGTTGGAAAGACATCAATTACATGTTCTATTATTCATGCTTTACAAAAACAAGGATATTCTGTTCAGCCATTTAAAGTCGGCCCTGATTATATTGATCCCAGTTATCTCTCAAGTATTTCAAATCATGATACATACAACTTGGATGTTTGGTTGATGGGGAAAAATCAGCTTTTGAATAATTTTATTTCTAATTCAACATCTGACATATCAATAATTGAAGGTGTGATGGGATATTATGATGGCTTTGATGGTCATTCAAATTTTGCTAGTACTCATCATGTAGCTACTTTGACGAAATCTCCTACTATCTTGGTTTTAGATGCAAGTAAAACTGCTCGTTCAATTGCAGCATCTGCTTTAGGTTTTAAGAATTTTCATAGAAATTCTAGAATTGCTGGAATCATTCTTAATAAAATAGGTAGTAAAAAACATGAAATTTTATGCAGATCAGCATTAGAAAAAATAAAAATTCCAATAGTTGGTGTCATCCCAAAAAATTCATTATTAAATATTGGATCAAGACACCTTGGACTAATTTCTACATTGGATAACAAAACTTTGAAAAAACAAATTCAAAAAATCTCCAAAACAATCTCAAAATCTTTAGATATTTCACAAATTATCAAAATCTCAAAAAATCCTATGATCCTTCCAAAAATACCAAAATCTTATTCTAAAAAAATAAAAACTACAATTGCAGTAGCACTTGATACTTCGTTTAATTTCTATTATCAAAATAATTTAGAATCTTTGCAACGTGAAGGTGCAATTTTAAAATTTTTCAGTCCTGTTAAGGATAACAAAGTCCCAAAATGTGATGGACTTTACATTGGTGGTGGTTTTCCAGAAATTTTAGGTGATTCGCTTGAAAAAAATCGAGTCATGAAAAAAACTATTAAGAAATTAGCAGAAAATAATTTACCAATTTATGCTGAATGTGGTGGACTGATGTATTTAACAAAATCAATTACATCCAATAGTAAAAAGCATAAAATGATTGGATTGTTTGATGCTGAAACTAAAATGACAAAAAAAATGAGATTAAATTATACAAAAGGTTTGATTAATTCAAAAACCACAATATCAGAAAAAAAACATAATTTTCAAGGCCATGAATTTCATTATTCACAATTAGATTCTGTCTCTTCTGATTCAAAATTTGCTTATGACCTAGAAATTGGCGAGGGAATTAAAAAACACCAAGATGGAATGATGGAATATAACACACTTGCTTCATACGGACATCTTTATTTTGATAGCTCAGATTATGCTAAAATTTTTGTAAATAATTGTGTAAAGTATTCAAGAAGATGATTCCGCTCTAATTAATTTGAAAATTGCATTTATTATTGCAGATGCTGATGAACTACCACCTTTTCTACCCAAATTGGTGATAAATGGCGTATTTTCCAATTTTACTAATGCTTCTTTAGATTCTACAGCACAGATAAACCCGACAGGAATTCCAATAATTAATGCTGGTTTTACAATTCCTTCTTTTACCATTTCAATTACTTCTAATAATGCTGTTGGGGCATTTCCAATAGCAACAATTCCTCCATCAATTTCTGCTTTAGCTTCTCTCATTGAGACTTGAGATCTTGTCTTTCCTTCCAATTTTGCTAATTCCATTATATCTGGGTCTGAAATTCTACATATCACCTTATTTCCAAAATCTTTTGGATTTTGTTTATTTAACAATCCTATTACACCATTAACATCAACTACTATACTACAACCTTTTTTCAATGCATCCATGGCACTCTGAATTGCATTTTCTTGAAAAATTATTTTATTTTTATCTGCAAAATCAAAATCAGCAGTTGAATGAATTATTCTTCTAACAATTGGCCATTCTTTTTCATTATATTGATGTGTTCCAATTTCATCTTCAATCATTTGCATACTTGCATCTTCAATTGATTGACCTTTCTTAGTTTGCATTTTCTACCTCTCTAGCTCTCTCAATAATCAAATCAATAATTTTTTCATCAGTTCCAATATGTTTTGTTACAAATGTTTGTTTTAATGTTGAATTTTCTAATGCTGGATTCAAATCATTATTTACATCAATTTTTACGTGTGCTCCTTCGTGCAGGAAATAAAATACAATTATTAAAACTTCAGGTTTGTCTTCTTCACATTTTTTGATACCTTCAAAAATATCAGGCTGTTCTATTTCTAACCAACATCTACTGACATTCCTATAATTTTCTTGTAATTTATCTACAACATAATCTAATGATGTTTGTGCATTAGGGTCTTTACTTCCATGACCAATTATCATTACATCTACTTTATTTTTTGATAATGAAATTTTATTTTCTTGTAATGTTGTTTGGATTCTATTTTCAACAATTTCTACTAATGTTTTATGCATACTCATTGGCTTTACTTCCATGACCAATTATCATTACATCTACTTTATTTTTTGATAATGAAATTTTATTTTCTTGTAATGTTGTTTGGATTCTATTTTCAACAATTTCTACTAATGTTTTATGCATACTCATTGGTTTACTAATGAGGAATTTTATGTCTGATTTTTTTTGAAGTTCTTCTACATCAGCAATTGCATTTTTAACTTTTTTACCTGGATATAGGAAATATGGAACCACTGTTAATGCGTCAATTCCTTGTTTCAGGCATTTATTTATTCCATCTTCGATATATGGAGGCTCAACTTCAAGAAAACAAAAATCTGTCAAAACATAATCTGTTTTATCTTTGATACCTTTACAAATAGTTTCGAGTTCTTCAGATGCTTCTCTTTCTCTACTTCCCCTGTCAATTAGTAATAATCCTCTCTTCAATCCAAAATCCTCGCTATGGCTATGGTCAAATTTGGAGGGAATTTCTGTTTTTCTACAATTAATTCCCCTTTTGAGACTTTGATTGCAGCAGCCTCAGACACACTTGCAGTTCCTTCGAATTTTTTCACAGTTTCTGAAGGATTTGGAGCAGAAATCTCAGCCAACTCTTCTCTGTTTACATATTCTACAGGAATGTCCATTTCTATTCCAAGATCTATTAACCCTTGAACATCTTGTGGTTTTTTAATAGATACTAGTTTTGCAATTGATTTTGAACTAAGATTGAATTTCTTCAAACAATCTTCAATTCCCATTTTTATCGTTTCTTTAGAAGTATCCCAATGTAGTCCAATACCTATTACTAAACTTGGAGGATGATAAATTACAGATTCTTTTGCTAATTCTTCCTCAATAATTTTATCAGAAATAATTAGATGAGCTTTAGAATTTGATTTTTTCAAATCTTTTAGATTTTCATAAATTGAAACATTTTTTGGTAATTCTTTAAACCAATTTCTTTCACCTACTTCTTGAAAAATACCTATACGTTCTTCATTTACCATATGAGCACTAATTTTGGTAACTGTGGAATCATCATCAATTTTCCAACCAAATTTTCTTCCAACTAGATCTACTGAAATTGTTTTGTTAACATCTGCTGCAGTGGTAATTACGGGGATAGATCCTAGTTTTTCTGCAATTTCTTGAGTTAATTCATTTGCACCACCAATATGTCCTGATAACACACTAATCACAAATTTTGTTTTATCATCAATTGCAATAACTGCAGGATCTGTTTTCTTGTCTTTCAAATAAGGAGCAATTAATCTAATTATTGCTCCCAAAGAAAAAATACAAATCAATGCATTAGAATTTTTGAAAAGTTCAATAATTTTTTCAGATGTAGGTTCAGAATACCATTTTATTTTGGTTTTTTGAAAAGTTCAATAATTTTTTCAGATGTAGGTTCAGAATACCATTTTATTTTGGTCCTTTCATCTGAAAATTTTTCAGGTGCATATATTTCCCAATCAGGGAAATTTTTCTTTAATTCTTCTTCAATTTTTACCCCATTTTTGGTAATGGCTAGAACTGAAACTTTTTCCATACCCAAACTTTTTTTACTTTAATAAAATACCTTACTTTTCTGATTTTCTCGATAGAACTTTTCCATCAAAATTAAACAATACCACATCAATGGAAACTCTATTTTCACTATGTTTTCTCATGTGTTTATGCACTTCACTACAAATCAATTCAAAAAACCCTTCCACATTATTTTCCTGAATAATTTCAGATACATGTCTTGCAGTATTTGCTTTTTTAATACTTTGAATCACTTTTTCGTTTGCATTAGATTTTTCTGCTAGCTCTGCTAAAAAATTCATATCGACTTTTGAACCTTTAACATGAGTTTGTTTAACCCCTGCTGCCATTTTTACAAGTTTTCCTATAAAACCAACAACATATGCTTTTTTGATATTTTTTTTATTACATTGTTGAATTGCATATCCTGAAAAATCACCCATTTGTACAAAACAATGTTCTGGTAAATCCACTATTTTTTTTGAAAAATCTTCACTTCTTCCACCTGTTGTTAATACCACTGTATCATTTCCCATTGCAATTACAACATCAATATTTTGTCTTATTGATGCAGCATAAGCTGCTGTAGAAAAGGGAATAACTATACCACTAGTTCCTAAAATCGATATTCCATTTTTAATACCCAATCTTGGATTATCCGTTTTTGGACCTAATTCTCTTCCTTTAGGGACTGAAATTAAAACTCTAAAACCTTTTTTTACCAAAATTTCTCTTCCTACACTTGTTAAATTTTTAATAATCATTTTTTTAGGAACTGGATTTATTGCAGGTTTGTTAATTTCCAAGCCCAATCCAGGTTTTGTAACTATTCCAATTCCTTCTCCACCATCAATATCGATTTCCCCTATTTTTTCTGTAAATGATAATTCTACAATGATCTCTGCACCATGAGTAACATCAGGATCATCTCCACCATTTTTAATCACAGAACAAATTGCTTTATCTGATTCAAATTTACAAGAAAATATTGGAATTTTAATCAAATTTCCTTTAGGCAGTAGAATTTCTACATTTTCTGATTTTTGCTGATTAATTATTGCTAATAATGCAGCTTTTGCTGCTGCTGTTGCCGAACTCCCTGTAGTATACCCTGTTTTTAATTTTGTTTTTTCACTTACCACATTTTTTGTATTCATTTTACTGTATTAACTCTTGTTTGCTATATTTTCAAAATCTTCTAAATAGATTTAAAATTCAAATCAATCTGATTGTGTTATGAATAAACGTCTAAAAATTGTAATAACTGGGGCAAGTGGATTTGTTGCTACTAATATTCGGAAATATTTTTCTGAGAAAAATATTGAATTAATTTCTATTTCGAGAAATGATTTTAAAGAATTTAAAAATGAACAAAAAATAATCTCAAAAAATTATGATGAAAAAACTATTTTACCTATAATTAAAAATTCATATGCATTAATCCATCTTGTTGGAATAGGAAATCAATCCGTTGAAACTGATTTTCATACAGTAAATACTGAATTAACACACCATATTCTAACTCTAAGTAAGAAAGCAAAGATAAAAAAAATTGTTTATACAAGCGGATTAGGTGTATCGCCTAATACTTCATTAGGATATTTTATTTCTAAATACAATGCAGAAAAATTAATCATTAATTCTGGATTAAACTATACAATTTTTAGACCTTCTTACATTGTAGGAAAAACTGATCTTTTTACAAAATATCTAAAAAAACAAATTAAAAATAAAATAATTGAAATTCCTGGATCTGGAACTTATTCAATTCAACCAATTTACATTAATAATGTAGTAGAAGTAATTTTTAAATCAATAACTGAATTAAAATTTAAAAATAAAATTATTGATCTTGTTGGTCCAGATCATATTTCGTTTATAAAATATGTAAAATTATTTTCTAAAGGTAATTCAAAAATCAAAAAAATTAATTTAGAAAATAGTTATCATAATGCAATAAATAATCCAAAATCTTCCTTTGGAGTTGACGATTTGAATATCTTAATTGGTAATTTTAAAGGGAATCATGAAAAATTAAAAAAAATTTCTGGAATTAATTTTCAATCAATTATAGAATTATTAAAGTCCGGCAGATTGCTTTAATGCTGCTGCTTTGTCTGTTTTCTCCCAAGAAAATTCTGGCTCATTTCTTCCAAAATGTCCATATGCTGCAGTTTTTTTGTAAATAGGTCTCTTCAAATCTAATTGAGATATGATTCCTGATGGTTTCATATCAAAATTTTCTCTAACTAAATCCTCAATTTGTTTTTCTGAAATTTTGTTTGTACCAAATGTATTGACATAAAGTGAAACTGGTTCTGCTACTCCAATTGCATATGCTAATTGTACTTCACATCTATCTGCAAGTTCTGCCGCAACAAGATTTTTTGCAATATATCTGCACATATAACATGCAGATCTATCTACCTTGGATGGATCCTTTCCTGAAAAAGCACCACCTCCATGTCTTCCAAATCCACCATATGTATCAACAATAATTTTTCTTCCAGTTACGCCTGCATCTCCATGTGGACCACCAATCACAAATTTTCCAGTTGGATTGATGTGAATTTTTATTTGATCATTCCACAAGTTTCCTAAAACTGGTTTAATCACTTTATCAATAATCTCCCTTGAGATCTCTTCTTGCGAAATTTCTGGTGCATGTTGTGTTGAAATTACTACTGTTTCAATTTTTGTTGGTTTATTATCTTCATATCTAACTGACACTTGTGATTTTCCATCTGGTCTAACCCATGACAATGTTTTATCTCTTCGTACTTGAGACAATTTTTGAATAAGTTTGTGTGCAAGCAAAATTGGTAATGGCATTAACTCCTCTGATTCATTTGATGCATATCCAAACATCAAACCTTGATCTCCTGCTCCTTGCTCTTTCTCTTCAGTAGCTGTTACCCCCTGACTAATATCTGGACTTTGTGAATGTAATCTTAAATCCACTTTACATGTACTCGCATCAAACATCAAATCTTCATTATCATATCCAATTTCTTGAATTGTTTTTCTAACTAATTCTTCTTGGGCTTTTTTATCAAAATTTGCTTTAGTTGTTACCTCTCCTGAAACAACTACAAAATCTGTAGTAACCATTGTTTCAACTGCAACTCTTGAGTTGGGATCTTGTTTTAGATATTCATCTAAAAATTTATCAAAATTTGCTTTAGTAGTTACTTCTCCTGAAACAACTACAAAATCTGTAGTAACCATTGTTTCAACTGCAACTCTTGAGTTGGGATCTTGTTTTAGATATTCATCTAAAAATGCATCAGAAATATTATCACATATTTTATCTGGATGTCCTTCTGTAACTGATTCAGATGTAAATAGAAAATTATTAGTCATAAAAATACCACTAAATACTAGAGTTCATTTTCTAGTTTGATAAATAACACATTATTACCTCTCACAATTACTCTCCCGTAATTTGCAATTGTTTTACCATCATGTAATTCCTCAGCATCAGTCATAATCAAATTCATGTATGAATCAACATTGTCCATTTTTCCTTTATATTCGACTTCATTTTTTAGTCTTACAGTAACTTTCTTCTTTGTACTTTTTTGAAGAGTTGTTAAAGGTCTTTTTGCACTATTTGATTGTGACACTAATTATTCACTTATTTTGCAACTTTGTTCACCAGAATAAAAGCCTTGCCTCCTTTGAAAAAATTACAATTCCTTAAATTTTTTCTTCTTTTTAAAATAATTATGGAAATAATCCCAACTGGTTTACAAAAATTAAATAAATTTTTAGTTGGAGGAATCCCACAAGGAATAATTGTAGATATTTTTGGTGGTAATGGAACTGGGAAAACTCAGCTATTGTTACAATTATCAATAAATTCAATCAAAAATGGGGGACGTGTGTTATACTTTGATACTACAGGCGGGTTTAGACCTGAAAGAATTCTAGAAATCCAAAAACGATCAGAAACTAATCTTGATTTTCTTCAGCAAATTACTGTATCTAGATTAACAAATACATCAGAACAAATTAAATCAATTCAAAAACTTGAAAATAATAATTTCTCTTTAATTGTTATTGATAATATTACTGATTTATTTTCATATGAATACACAAAGAATGAATCAATTTTTGAAAAAAATTTGTTGTTTATGAAATACATGCATGAATTATCAAAATTTGCAATAACAAAAAAAATTCCTATAATTTTTACAAATATGATTAGAACAATAGAAGGAAAAGAAATTGAAAATATGAAAAGTGCAATTGATCCTTTCACACATATCAAAATACATCTTTTTAAAAATTCTTCAAAATTTAAAGGGAAAATTTATTGGGCATTAGATAAGAAATCATTTTCTTATAATATCGGTATTTTAGGATTGTCTGATACTGATGAAAATATTTAATGAATTACCTATGAAGTTTACAGATGGTAAAAATTTTCAATTTAATTTCAGTAATTCCTATAATTTTGTTTACACTTTAATCAGTAGGTGTTATTGTTTATGAAAGAACATGATCAAACTCAACAAATTAATCCAATTCTTAATTTAATATTTGAGAACTTTGGTTTTACTAATCTAACTGAAATTCAGAAAAAAGCTTCTCCTATAATTTTACAAAAAAAGGATTGTCTTGTAATTGCTCCAACTGGTTCTGGAAAAACTGAATGTTCTGTTATCCCAATTTTTTCTTTGTTAAAAAAATCTAAAACAATTGGCAAAATTAAAGCACTTTACATTACACCTTTACGAGCATTAAATCGTGATGTATTTAGAAGAATCACAAAATATGCTTACGAAAATGAATTATCTATTGAAATTAGACATGGTGATACTACCCAAAAAGATAGAAAAAGAATTCGAGATAACCCGCCAGATATTCTGATTACCACTCCTGAAACATTAGTCATTCTTTTAACTCAAATCAAAATGTTGGATGCATTATCTGATTTAGAATGGATTGTGATTGATGAAGTACATGAATTATTAGCTAGTGAAAGAGGCACTCAACTTTCTTTGAGTATTGAAAGATTGGAGTTAAATTCAAAATACCCTCTAACAAAAATTGGTTTATCTGCAACAGTAGGAAATTTTGAAGAAGCAGGGAAATTTGTTGTTGGTTCTAAAAGAAAATGTGAAATCATTCGAGATACATCTGTAAGAAAATATGAAATAGAGATAAAATACATTGATGGAACAATTTCTGATGTAGCAGAAAAAATAATTGAATATGTTATGGATTTAGAATTAGATTCACCTGTTCTTTTATTTACTAATACTAGAGGTGAATCAGAATTTCTAGCTTCAATTTTAAAAGAAAAATCATCTATGAATATTGAATTACATCATGGATCTCTATCAAAAGAGGTTAGAGAAGAAACAGAACAAAATCTACGAGAGGGAAAACGTGGAATTGTTGTATGTACATCATCATTAGAATTGGGTTTAGATATTGGTTCAATTGAATTAGTAATTCATTATGGTTCTCCTAGACAAGTATCAAAACTAGTTCAAAGAATTGGAAGAAGTCGACATAATAGAAATGAATCTGCAAAAGGATTAATCATTACAAATAATTCTGATGATGAATTTGAAGCAAGAGCAATTATTGAACGAATTAAGGAAGGTTCAATTGAAGAACAAAAAATTCATACTGGATCTCTTGATGTTCTGGCTCATCATTTAGTTGGATTATCAATGCAGGTTGGTGAAATTTCAGTTGAAGATGCATTTGAACTTGTTAAAAAAGCATATCCATTTAGAAATTTGTCGTTAGAACACCTTGTAGATGTTTTAGATTTACTTGATTCAAACTATTTGATATTTTTTGATCGAACTAAAATGACATTTTGGAAAAAGGGGCGTGCTTTCAAATATTATTTTGAAAATCTTTCAACTATTCCAGATATTCTAAAATTCAAAGTTTTTGATAGCGTTGGAAAAAAAATCATTGGTTCATTAGATCAAAGATTTGTTGGAGATTTTGGGGATTCTGGTAATATCTTCGTGTTAAAAGGCTCCCAATGGAGAATTCTAAATGTTGATGAAAAATCATTTTCTGTAAATGTTGAACCATTTAGAGGTGGAGGAGTCACTGTTCCATATTGGGAAGGTGAAAGTATTCCTATTGACTACAAGACTGCAAAAAAGGTGGGAAATTTTCGTAGTAAAGTAAAATCGGGCTCACTTGAATTAACCAATAAAACTATTGAAAAATTGATTTTTAATGAAATACCTGATGAATTCAATATATGAATTCAATATAGTTATTGAATCAAATAGATCACAAGGTTCGCTTGTGATTCATTCATGTTTTGGCACTAAAATTAATTCTACATTATCAACATTACTTTCTTCAATGCTATCTTCCATATTGGGTTCAATAGTTGACACTCGTTCAGATGGATATAGAATTGTTTTATCATCAAGATCACGAATTTCGGAAAAACTCTTTTTTGAAGTTCTAAAGGATGATTATGATTTACATTCTATGGTAACTGCATCATTAACCGGTACCCATAATGTTAATTGGAGAACATGGTGTGTTGCAAAAAAATTTGGAATTGTTGGACGTGGTGCAGTTTATGAGAGAAAATCTGCCCGATTTTTATATGAACGATATTCTAAAACTGCCCTTGTTCATGAGGCCCTTCGTGAATTATTCCATGATAAATATGATTTAAAAAATACTAAAAATTTTCTAAAACAAATTCAGGATGATCAAATACATGTAAAATGGATTGAAGTTGATCAATTTTCAAAATTAGCAGAACCAATTTTAGATCATACCGCAAAATATTATTCATCTCCTGTAAATCTTGATAAAGGAATTCTTGATCTTGTAAAAGCCAGACTAGCAAAAACAAAACATCGATTAATTTGTGCTAGATGTGGAAAATGGGAACGTGTAGTTCAAACAAATGAGGTAAAAGATATTGGTAAAAAATATTGTAATTTGTCATTATTGTAAGGGTAGACAAATCACAGCAACATATTATTCTGATTATGAGCTTCCAAAAATTATTCGTAAAAAATATGAGGGAAAAAAATTATCTTCTGATGAAAAACATAAGTTTGATCGTGCCTGGAAAGTCTCTTCATTAGTAGAAAATTTTGGTAAAATTGCTATTACGGTAATGTCTGGATATGGTGTGGGTGCAGATACTGCAGCAAGAATATTGCGAAACATGATAGATGAAGAATATCTATTCAAACAAATCTATGAAGCAGAGAGACAATATGTTGTAACTAGGGGTTTTTGGGATTCTTAATTCTTTTTTGTAATTTTTGAAAATGCTGTTAGAAATAATTCTATTCTACCTTCTAACCCCGCTTTAGCATTTAATCCTGTAATCGAAATAATTTCTCCCAATTCACATTTTTCAATTAGTCTTGCTTGATTTCTCCAACCTTTAACCCAAATTTGACCTGTATCATCTTCTACAAACATTTCTGAAAGTGCAATTGATTCTCCTGTTTTTGTTTGAACATTACGTCGTTCAGGTATTTTTAATACAATAGATTCAATACAATAATTTTCATTTACTTTAATCTCATTGATCTTTGTTCTAAATTGTGATAATGATGGAATAGATTCATCATTATCTAATTTCCTTACAAAAGAACTGTCATCAAGTGTACCTTACAAAAGAACTGTCATCAAGTGTAATTAAGTTTCCATAAACTTTTGATGGCATACATTCGATAACATCACCTTCTGCACAAATACTTGTTGAGTTTGAAAAATCACTGATATTAAAAATATTTTTTTTATTATCAACTGCCACAATCATATTTTTTCCAGTTTCTGTTATCGTAATTGAAAGAATTCTTGAAATTACTGGCTCTATTTCTCCACCATCTATTTCAATAATTGTTGCATCATTTCCATGAATTTCTAATCCTTGATTTCCAGATTTTACCCTAACACCCAGTAATCTTACTTTAGCTGATTGTGAAATCCTATTAGGAATTGATGATTCATCTTTGCCCCATAGAACTACTCTAATCCCACTACCATCTTTACCTTTTAGCCTCATTCTTAATGCTTTTCCAGGTTGACCTCGAGAATTTGTAAATTCCATTCCACTGATTACCCCATCAATAATTCCTGATATTACAAGATCTTTTTGCCCTTCTTGTGATTCACTTACATCTTTTGTAATGGTATCAATAGTTGGAATTTCACTTTTTATATCTGTAGTTTCAATATTTGAACCAGAACCAATGTTAATTGTTGGTGAACCATCAAGATCTGATTTTACATATGCCTTAATGATTTTGATTAAATCTCCAGGTTTAATATTTTCAATTCCAGGTAGATTTGCTTTTTCATCCCATAATTTTACACTAGCTGTTGAATTTGTATCATACACTGTCATTGTTCTAAGATAAAATGGAGACCCATCTTTTCTTGAAAATTGTTTAGCAGGAGAAAGATTCAAAACTCTTGTTTCAAGTGAAATTCCTTTTGCACCTGCGTATAGATCTTTAATGTTTAATTCTACTTTTTGTGATTCTGATAATATAGCTCCATAATCTGATGCAATTAAAAATAATGCACCTTGATCAGTTAAATAACCTGCACCTATTTTCTCTTTTTTTAGTCTTATTTGTTCTTCAATATTTTCTCTAGTTAATTCTGGTTTCTGTTCAATTAATTTTCCAATTAAATTTTCAAATTCAGTCCAATTAAATTTTCAAATTCAGACAACATATTTTGTTAAACTTGTTCTATTAATAAAAATTTCATTCATTCAAAAACTATTTCCCATCTTCAAAAAGATCGCATAATTAATTTAATTTCTTTTTTATTTTTAAGAAATCTATTTTTTTGAAATTTCTTACATGTTTAATCTGAATTAATTCAAATTTTCTAACCATATTCTTGATTTATCTCATTAACTAAATTAATAGGAAGATTACAGATTCATTGTGTCATGTATTGATGTTATGCATCTATCAAAATCATACGGTTCAATTAAAGCTGTAGATGATATCAGATTTTCAGTCAAATCTGGTCAAGTTTTTGGATTTTTAGGTCCAAATGGGGCTGGAAAATCAACTACCATTAAACTTCTTACTACCTTGATTTCTCCTTCTAGTGGTTCTCTATCTATTTTAGGAATAGATGCAATAAAAAATCCTTTGAATGTTCGTCATAGAACAGGTGTTGTTTTACAACAACCAAGTTATGAACCAACTTTAACTGTTGAAAAATCTCTTGACAAATATGGAATGATGTGGAATGTTCCAAAAACCGAACGTAAGAAAAGAATGGAACAACTTTTAGTAGATTTTGATCTAGTTGGAATTCGTAGAAAAAGAAATGAAGATCTTTCAATTGGACAAAGAAGAAGAGTTCAAGTTGCTCGTGAATTTATGCATGATATGGAACTCTTATTTTTAGATGAACCAACTGCTGGATTGGATCCTAATGCTAGAAGAAAATTGTTAGATTATTTAAGAAAAAAAGTTAAAACTGGATTAACAATATTTTATACTACACATATTCTTACCGAAGCTGAATATCTTTGTGATCAAATTGCAATTATTGATAAAGGGAAAATAATTGCTATTGATTCTCCTAATGCGTTAAAATCTAGGTTTGGGAAAGAAAAAACTATTAACATTCATTTGTTTGAAAAACAATCACAAGTTTCTTCTTTATTGTCAGGAATATTAGATTGTAAAATTAATTTTGATAATGGTACAAATATAATTATTCATTCAGAGCAATCAGAATTGGTACTACTAAAAGTATTGAAAATACTTAATGATAATAATATTGAGATTGAAGATTTATCGGCTGTCCCAACAAATCTTGAAGACATCTTTTTAAAAATGGTGAAAGAAAATACATCCAATAATTAGATTAGTAAATAGAAATCTGACGATTTCCCTTAATCCGGGATTTTTAATTTGGCAAGTAATTTTTCCTTTAATCTATATTTTTGTTGCAGGTTTTGCATATGCTCCATTGATTAATGCTGTTCCATTTGGTGGAAAGGAACTTGACTATCCTGCATTTTTGGCATCTGGAATGATTGGATTTAATATCATGAATAGTACACTAATTTCTGGTATTCTAATTTGGAATGACCGAAAACATGGCATGTTTGAACAAATTATGTCTGGCCCATTCACAAAAACCCATTATATTCTTAGTAATATTTTCACTATAGGAATAGTTGGATTAGTGAGTGCATCACTAATAGCAGCAGTTGGATATCCCGTATTTTTTGAATCCGTAGAATTTTCGTTATTTACAATTCCTATTCTTGTTTTTGGTGCTATTGTTGGTTCAGTATTGTTTGGTTCATTAGCATCAATAATTTCTACTAGAATTCGTTCTACTGAAGGATTTAATGTAATTATTAATACTGTTTTTCTATTCTTTGCTTTTGTTAGTACTGCATTTTACCCTTCAGATGGAGCTCCTGAACCATTACGCTCTGCATTTTATCTTAATCCGCTAACTTATTTGGTTGATGTAATTAGAGCTGGAATTTTTGGTGATATAACTAACTTTGTGATTTTAGAAATGATAATTCTTGTTGGAATTGCATCTACACTTTTTATTATTGCTTCTAAACTTTTAACAAAACTTGATTTCTAAAAATAATTATTATTTTTTGAAAAAAGTAGCCCGGGCCAGACTCGAACTGGCGTCACGGGCTTCAAAGGCCCATATGCTTGACCGCTACACTACCGGGCTGTTAAATCAAACACTTCTCTTCCCTTAATGAACTTTTTATTCAAATTAGGAAAAAACTAAAAAATTGTTTTGGAATAAGAATGTACACTCATTTTCTCAAGAAATTTTTGTTATTGTAGTTTTTTCAATAAGTTTTTCTTTGTCGAATAATCAGTGAAAGTACGTTGGGGGGAGTAAAAATTGTTGTTTATGGATTAAGTACTGAAGGATATGCCATTGCATCTCAAATGGCAATCAAAGGTGCAGATGTTTACATTATTGATGAATCTACTCCTTCAGCAATTTCACTTAACTCTGAAATAGCTAAAACTTATCCTAATGTTTCTTCTCTAAAAGAAGATGAACCATTATTGGCTATGGAGCCAATTGATGTAGCCATTTCCAAAGCTCAATATCTATTTTTTACACCAAGAATTAGGAAAACAGGTCAAGATATTAAAACAGAAATCCACTCCAAATTCAAAGATGCTGTTACATCGTTAAAGAAAAACAGCTCAGTAGTTTTTACCCTTCCAACTGGATTTGGCGGTAATAATGAAAATATTTCATTATTGGAACATATAACTGGTTTAGAAGTTGGAAAACAAATTTCATATTTTTATTATCCATTAGAAGATCTTAATCAACAACCCAAAATTATTGGATCTTTTACTGGAAAGGAGGATCCTGTTTTATCTGATTTATTAACAATTGATAAAAAAGAGAAGAAATTTGTAGCTATTTCTTCATCAGAACATTTTCATGCAATTGATATTTTATCAAGATTTTCAAGTTTATGTAGTATTTTAGAAGTGTGCAAATATGCACAAGATAAAATTACCAAAAATGATTTATCATCTGATGATTTTCAAGAAATATTTCTAGATGACATGGTTAGAGGATTGTTTGATTTAAAATCTCTAGGGTCTTCATTTGAGGGCACAAATTCTTTAATGTATTTGATAAATGGAAGTGTAAAAGGAATTGATGGATATGTTAAACGATTAATTGATGAAATTCGTGCAACATTAAAGAAAAATGATCTTAAAGCAAGTAGAACAAAAATTGCATT
>Ga0206678_10000831_pt1 | contig 19605 bp, 3 predicted proteins | sample M180m12015metaG_FD_155453 | JGI IMG/M metagenome (GOLD analysis project Ga0206678, IMG submission 155453) | Ammonia-oxidizing marine archaeal communities from Monterey Bay, California, United States - M1 80m 12015 | ecosystem: Environmental > Aquatic > Marine > Intertidal zone | place: USA... | reverse complement strand
TGAAAATTTATCAGCTAATTCTTTCTCCGCTTTTACCACGGTCCTGTCGTTTTGAACCTACATGTTCATCCTACATGATTGAAGCATTAAAAATATGGGGACCGTTTAAGGGTTTGTTTTATGGAATAAAGAGAATAATATCTTGTAGGCCAGGGGGTGGCTGCGGGCACGATCCTGTTCCAAAAAGAGATTAGTGTTGAATGTTGTACCCTCGCTTAGAATAAACATGTAAATACGATATTAGGTCATTGAAGCCATTGCAGTCCATCAGAATATCACTCAAGGGTATATTTTGCTCTGCTCTTTGTGAAGGCTTTTGGTTTTCAAGTAATTCAAACCATTTTTTCACATGAAGTACACCAAGATTCTCTGTCTTGGGAAAATCAATGTGTTTAACTGATGAAAAGAAATCAATACTTCTTTTTGCACGAGAAAACAATACGTTTAATCTCTTATGGCCTTGATCAAAATTAACTGGCCCAAAACGCATTTCAAATTTATTTTCACTATTAAAGCCATATCCGAAGCTTATAATAAGGCGATCACATTCATCACCTTGAACTTTTTCTAACGACTGAAAAAATAAGGAGTCATTTTCGATTCTTCGTTCTAAAATTTGCTTTACTTCGTTACTTAAATTTTCATAGATACATTCAAGTTGGATCTCAGAGAAGGCTACGACACCTAATTTTTCATTATTTCTGATTTGTTTTGAGATAAATTCAGCTAACTTTTTTGCTTCTACTTCATTTTTTCTTTCAATAAACCTACCGGATTCCACATAATGATGTTGGATAGGGGAGTCACTTGCGTTTACATCTTGAAAAGCTTTTAATCTCTTATTGTAAAAGTAATTATTGGAGAATGCAATTAATTGGGGATGAACACTCCTATAATGGTTTGAAAGAAAGACACTCTTTAAATAGTAATTCGCATGATGAAGTAAATCTATTTCCAAAAGCTGTTTTTTCTTGAAGAAGCTACTAGGTGACATCTGTTGAGGGTCACCACAGATTATGGTTTTCTTTCCTCTCTGAAGTGCTCCTACTGAATGACTCAGTAGCAGCTGACTGGCTTCATCAGCGATTACAAAATCAAATAGCTCTTTTTTTAGAGGTATACTTTCAGCTAAGACATTAGGATTTGACATCCAAATAGGTTTTAAAACCTTAATCCAAAAAATAGCCTCCGAATTAAATAAATTTCTAATCGACTGATGAGCTCTTTTTTTTCCAAATTCTTTAACAAGCAATGATTTGCCTTTTTTTAGCTTCATTCTCAATGATTTTTCCTCTACACTTAGTTTTCTTGGAGGCGATTTTGTGAGTTCTTCATACTTATTGAATAGCTCAAATTGTTTCATGATAAGCTCTTCGGCGAAGTATTCTGATTCTTCATCAAAATGGTCATTAATGTTCTTGCATTCATTAAGAAAACTCGGAATGGAAAATCTTTTTAATTCAGGATAATGTATTTTAATTTGATTGTAAATAGTATATTCAATAGATGCTTGGGTCTCCTTTATATCTTCTTTAAGAAAAGGAAATAATTCAATAGGAAGCTTTTTTAATTTGGGCCAGGCTTCTAAAAATTCTTCTCTTAAGGATGACAAATTATTTAAAATCTCTAGAGGCTTGTCATCGGTTTGAAATTCAAATGAGTGTTTTAAAAAATCAATTGTTCTGTACAAGCTTTTATGACTTATGTTTTTTTGATTTCCTTGTTCTTCTTTAAGGAAAAGATTCCAATTATTGAGATCTGTATTTTGAATGAGATTTTTTATAAGCGGGAGCTCTGTATCTGGATCTTGAATTTCAAGATCAAATAATTTCTTCATGATGATATCATGACGTTTCTTCTTTTTATTGTATTTAATTCTATTTTTTATCTGATTTTCAGGATTAGCTTCAGGAGTTCTAGACCACTTCTTCCAGGTGAAATACCATTTAAATTTATATTTAAAAAGGTGCTTTTTTTGACATAAGTCATTCAGGAATTCCAGCTCTTCATTAGAGGGCTCTAATAGCCAGTTTTTGTGCTCCTTTTTCAAGGAGTCTAACGTCCGTTTAATATTGTAATAATCACGTTCAATGCGTTTTAATTCAGTGTTTTCTCCATTAATGAAATGACCGAATTTTTTGTAAGAATTTTGCTTGAAGGAGTGGAATTGTAAAAGCTGATAAAGGGTTTGCTGAAGCTCTTCCCAAAATTCTACTTTTCTATTCGATTTGAGTTCATTAAGCACATTAATTACTGGATCTAGTTCTTTTGAGAATTTCAAAAATTCATTTTCTAAAATAAACGGCTTAAAGGTTCTTGCAATGGAGCGCAATTCTCCAGGCACCTGTTCTAATATTTCATTCGAAGCCTCGAAAACGGATAGCGTAATATTACTTTCTTTATTTAGTTCTAGAGCTGAGCCCTGATATCTCTCTATAAGCTTAATAAGATCATGAGAACTACAGCCTTGGCGATTGGCTTCTTGAACTAGTTGATCAAAGATTTTCCTTTGCTTCTTGAAATTCTTAAAAGATTCCTTTAATGGCTTCGGCTTAAGCTGATTGAAATAATCCCAACCATTTTTTAATTCTTGAATAAAGGCTCTATTTGGATGTCTGGAAGGAATTTGAAAGGTTAAAACATCTATTTTTCTTGTATTTAGTTTGCTATGAATAACGTCAAGTGCAACTTTTTTTTCAGATGTAAGAAGGGCCGTTTGACCAGATTCTAAAATATTACCAATGAGATTACCAATAACTTGCGACTTACCCGTGCCTGGAGGTCCCTGAACTACAATTGAGTCATCGGAAAGCTCTTCATAAACACGTAATTGATCTTCATCATTTCTGTATAGAGGGGTAGTGGAGTTCAGTGTTAAGTTATCAGTCGTTTCGGTTCCAAAAACAGCTTTAAGTGCATCAGAAAAGTCATCTTGCTCATCAATTAACTCTTCAATCTCCCTTAAAAATGAAAATCTTTTAGGATGAAAATTTCCAACAAAAGAAATATCTTTTTCACAATCTTCTGGATTGACATCTAAAACTCGGAAGAATGATTCAAAATCGTTTATCAGAACCTCCGTTTCCATAGAAATATCGAATAAGCTAATTAAGTATGGATTTAGTATCTTTTCATTATCCATTTTTACCAATTTTGACCTATTGGTTATTTTATTTTTATGTATTTCTACTGGAGTAAGAAATACTGGAGTAAGAGTTGTTTTTGAATTTAACTTAATACGAATTATACCCTCTGAAACACATGTTGGGTTAATCCCTGTTTTTTTTTCAATAACCCGAGCTTCTCGAACAATTTTAATTAAAGTACTATCGTCTTGAATGCCCTGATCGACATATTCAAACGTTTTTTTTGAATTGATCTGAACCAACAAATCATTATTGGGAAATATTAGGACTTCATCCCTTAAATCTTTTAAAAATGTAACTATTTCTTTCAAATGATATACGTGTCTTCAAAATTAGCAATTCAAACCAATGAATCACATAAAGCAACTTTTATTGAAAGATCTCGTTAAATTATTGCATCTAAAACATACAGAATGGTTAATTTAGTTAATTACAAAAGCGTCATCTTGACGATTTTGTTCAAAGTTGATTGTGATGTGTGAAAAAAAATTTAAAATAAGTCAAATGACTTTATTAAATAAGTTTATGAGGAAAATTTCAATTTTGTTTGTGTTTTGTATTATTGGTGGTTTTCAATTATCGGCGCAGAATTCCAATTTTTCAACTTCTAATGCAAATCAGTGTCCAGGAAATTTATTTACCCTGAGCGCAGACGATAACTCTCTGCTTACCTATAGTTGGACAATTACTGAACAGGGGGGTAGTTCTTCAAGCTACAGTGTTAATCCGATTGCATTCGTTTTGACAAATCCAGGTATTTATGATGTGTCTCTTACTGTTTCTGATGGCACAACCTCTAGTACTACCACAGAAGTAGCTTATTTAGAGGTGTACGATATCCCTAATATTGATTATACGGTAAGTGTTGGCCCTTATTGTGAACCTGCCACTGTAGATTTTACTAGTAATTCTACTGCAGGATCAGGTTCCATTGTGAGTTATCAGCTATTTACAGATGGTTCTGCATATAATACTGCAAATTCTCAGCATACTTATGCAACTACAGGTACATATGCGGTGAATGTAGCTATAGAGAATTCAAATGGATGTTCAAATTCAGAAGATTTAGCAGACATTGTAGTATCAGTTAATCCTGCCCTAACCAGTCCATTAAATCCAAATACAATATGTAGTGGAAGTGTATTTAATTATACTCCAACTAGTTCTATACCTGGGAGTACTTTTTCATGGGTGAGACTTGCTAATCCTGATATTTCTGAGGCTCCCTCGAATGGTATCGGCAATATATCAGAGACATTAACTAATACCACTGGTGCAAATGCATCCGTTACATACGAGGTGACAACAACGTCTCCTACAGGTTGTGATGTAACCGAAAATGTAATTGTAACAGTACAGGCATTACCTACTGTAACTATAAATAACTTAAACATTTGTACAGGTTCAACTGGCGTACTTACCGCGACTCCATCTATTGGAGGAGGTAATTATTCTTGGTCTACAACAGAAGTAACTCAAAGTATAACTGTATCTGTTGCAGGGGATTACACTGTTAATTATTCAGTAGGTTCATGTGCAAGTTTACCCGCTACTGTTACTGTAACAGAAACAGCTCCCCCAGTTCTTACAGGAATAACCATTTCTGAAACTTCTGGTTTGGCAAATGATGACGGAACGATTTGTAAATTAGATGATGTCACTTTGACTGCTGAACCTTCGGGAATGCCAGGAACGTATAGTTGGTCAAGCGGAGGTAATACAAGTTCAATAACTGTATCTCCCGGATCCACTACAACATATTCCGTAACATATGAGGAGGGAGGCTGTACTAGTACGGCCGTAAGTCAAACTATTATAGTAAGTAATTTGCCTTCCACAAATTATGATGCGACAGTAACGAATGGTTGTATCTTTCCTCCAATCAATCCAGATATCTCAACAGATTACACGACAACAGCAATAGGTACTATTTCATGGCAGTTTCCGGGTGGAACGCCTAATACGGGATCTGGAAATGGTCCGATTACCGTAACTTATAACGCAGAGGGAATATATGACGCTACAATTACCGTTGTTTCTGCCCAGGGATGTGAAAGAACAACAACATATACCAATACCATAGCGGTTGTAAATGGATTGACACCTACTTCTAATTTTTCAATTACCTCTGCAAATCCACAATGTTTAGAAGGAAATAGTTTTTGTTTTGAATTTACTGGTATTAATGCCGATACTATTGAATGGGATTTTGGCGATGGTTCGCCAGTTCAATTTGCAAACGAAGATGAAGTTGTTTGTCATACATTTGGTTCAATTGATACTTTTACTGTTAGTATGATTCCATATACTACTATTGGAACAGTACCTGGATGTTCTGGTTCAGGATCTGATATGGAGGTAATTACTCTTGGTCCGCAAGCCGCATTTGATGTTAGTCCTCTTGATTGTGAAGACCAGCTTAACAGAACATTCACAAGCACGTCAATTGGAACTACACCAACAACTCAATATACTTGGGATCTTGGAGACCCCCCGTCTCCACCTGTAACCGGAGCGTCATCCACTTCTCACATTTTTAGTGCGTATTCTCCATCCAATAGTGTTCCATATGTGGTTACTCTAACTGTTGAAGACCCTGCAACAGGTTGTCCTCCAAGCTCTGCAACTCAAGATGTTTATGCATTTCCAAACGATCAGGCAGAATTTGGAATTTATCTTACTTCAAATTTTCTTACACCGTCTAATGAGGTGTGCCTCAATGAAATTTTATGGTTTTTAAACGAAACACCTTTGCCTCAAAATACAAGTCCATCTTTGAATTCAATTCAAACGCAGTGGGATTGGGATGTAAGTAATGGTTATCAATGGCAAAGTGGTTCTGAATTCCGGGGTTCACAAGAGGACCTTGATTTTAATGAGGTTTCATCTACAACCTCTGGAAATATCAGTTGGGTTCCTGGTGTTTACGATATTGCTATGCGTAATACCGCAAATAACGATGGAACCTTATGTTACGACACAGTTGTTCATTCTGTTACTGTTCATGGAATTATTGGAGACTTAGCTGCAGTAGATACAGTTTGTATTGATGAAGTTTTTGTGATTACAGATAACTCATCTGCCCCTCTTTCATCCATTGTTCAAAGAGATTGGGATTGGGAAAATGATGGAATTATTGACTTGACAGGAAATGATCCAAATCCAAGTCATAGTTTTTCTACACCCGGGGTATATGTAATTTCTTTGACAAGTACTGATGCTTTTGGATGTACAACTGAAATTACGGATACAGTTGTGGTCAGGGAGGTTACAGCGGCATTTAGCGTTAATCGAACTTTTATTTGTGATGATGAAGGGGTTATGGTCACGGCTAATAATTCTTCTAGTTATGGTCCTTTAACATACGACTGGTCTGCTGTTACGAATGTAACTCCAAGTGCATCTACAGATGAACTACCGGGAACATTTATATTCAATGACGAAGGCAATCACAGTATAACTTTAACGATAACTGACAATCTTGGATGTACGGATAACACGACCGTTGACATTGATGTTTTTGATGTTTTTGCAGATGGTTCTGGAAATCCGAATATTGCAACATGTTTTAATCCTCCTACTGTAGTTACTTTCACAAACTCTTCTGCCAATAATGTCGATCCGAATTCTATTTTTTGGGATTTTGGAAATGGGGAAACTTCTACAGAAGCGTCACCAACAACTATATATACCACCGCGGGTTCATTTGATGTTACTTTAACAGTTGCTTCTTTAACTGGTGGATGTACAAGTACGGTTGTTGTTGAAACGATTGAAGTTGCAGGTCCCTTTGGGGCAATTGCCGTCACCAGTCCTGTTCTTGATGATTGTTCATGTTTGGATGTTGATATTGAGGTAACGACGAGTGATGTTGCAGAAGCCACATTGCTTTTTGGTGATGGATCTTTTCAGAATGTTGCTCTTAATGCTACCGAAATTGTAACTCATCAGTATTGTAATACGGGTACAACTGCACAAACACTAACACCAATATTGTATATTGCAAGTGGAACTTGTAATGGAAATATTACAGCAAATGAATCAGTAACGATTCAGCCTCTGCCAACTGTTGATAATCCGGGAGATTTTGAATATTGTGAAGGAGAAAATGCCGCAGCCATCAACTTCACTGGTAATATTGGTACAACCATATATAATTGGACAAATACAAATGCGAATACTGGTTTGGTTGCCACAGGTACAGGAAATATATCTTCGTTTTTAACACTTAACTCGCAAGTCACTGGTGCTGAGGTATCCAATGTTACGGTTACACCCATAATTGATGCAACTGGTTGTACTGGAACTCCAGAGTCTTTTACGATTACAGTGAATAAGGCACCTACTGTAAATGCAGGAGCAGATGATGAGATTTGTGAAATTGATGATTTTACTTTGAATGGTTCATTTGGTGGAGGTGCTTCATCAGCACAATGGTCCGGTGGAGCAGGTACTTACAATCCAGACAATCAAAATATGTCAGCAGTATATACGCCTACAGCAGGTGAAATTGCAGCGGGATTGGTTGTCTTTACGTTGACAACGGATGACCCTGCTGGTGTTTGTGCGGCGAGTTCTGATGATATGGAATTAACCATTAATGCTGGAGTCATTGTTAATGCTGGTGTTGATGCAGAAATATGTTCAAACTCTACATTTACTTCAAATGGGGTGATTGGTGGCTCTGCAACAAGTGCTCAATGGTCAACTTCAGGAGATGGTATTTTTGATAATAATGCCAATTTAAATGCCATTTATACTCCAGGACTCAATGATTTGATAGCTGGATCAGTTATCCTGACATTGGCTACAGATGATCCTGCAGGTCCTTGCTTCTTAAGTGCTGATGATATGGTTCTTAGTTTTAGTAATGCAGCCACAATTTCTGCTTCTGCTCCTTCAGAGATATGCATTGGTGAAACAATTGCTCTAAATGCTGTAATGGGAGGGTCAGGTAGTAATGCCACTTGGTCTAATGGTGCTGGAGTCTTCTCACCAAATATCAATGATTTGAATCCTATTTATACCCCTACAAATGCTGAAAACATTGGAGGGGCAGTTTCGTTAATAATAACTGTAGATGACCCAGATGGTGCAGGTCCATGTCTTGATGTTTCAGACCAAGTAGATGTTGCGTTAAACGATACGGTTCAAGTTGATGCAGGAGTAGATCAAATAATTTGCTCTAATGATGTATTAAATTTAAATGGATCGATTGGAGGTTCAGCAAGTACGGTTGTTTGGTCCAGCGATGGTTCTGGCTCTTTTGATGACGTCAATTTATTGAATGCAACATATACTCCAAGTGCGGCAGATATTGTATTAGGAACAGTAATTCTCACTATTACAACTGATGATCCAGCAGGACCATGTACTTCTTCTTTTGATCAAATGGAGTTGACTTTTAGCCTCGCGGCTACCATTGATATTACCCAAACTTCAACAGGAAGTTGTAATGCAGCTACAGTAAGTATTAGTTCTACGATTGGGGGTACGGCCACGTCAATTACATGGTCTGGTGGAAATGGAATATATTTTCCAAACATAAATACAGAAGATATTGATTACACACCTACTGTTGCAGAGATTGGAGCAGGTGGATTAACGCTTACCGCCACAACTGATGATCCTGATGGAGCTGGTCCATGTTTGGCAGGGACTGATGACATTGCTATTGTTATTGCAACAGATGTTTTAGTAGATGCTGGTGCTGATGAGCCAGTATGTTCAAATTTGGATATTCAATTAAATGGTTCAATAGGTGGAGCAGCAACATCGGCACAATGGACAGGAGGTAATGGTTCGTACATCCCGAGTGATACAGATTTAAATGCGACATATACTCCGACAGCTGCAGAGATTTCTAGTGGAACATTAACGCTTACGATTACTACGGATGATCCTGCGGGGCCATGTATTGCATTATCTGATAACGTGACATTTACTTTTGAATCTCCGGCATCTTCTGATGCGAATATGGACGGGGTAGTTTGTTCGAATTCATCGTTTACCTTGAGTGGCTCTTTTGGAGGTACCGCATCATCGGCTAGTTGGGCTTCTGATGGTACTGGTGTTTTTGATGATGCGAATTTATTGAATGCAACATATACACCGAGTGCTACCGATTTGGCCGCAGGTTTTGTAACACTTACTTTGATTACAGATGATCCTGTTGGAATATGTGCTCCTGAAAGTGATGATATGATTTTAACTATTAATGAGGCTGCTACTTTAACCGTTACCTCTTCTATGGTTGAATGTATTGGCGATGCTTTTAGTTTAGATGCTACAATAGGAGGGTCTGCAACGACTGTGACGTGGTCAAACGGAGGAGGATTGTTTACTCCTGATGTGAATACAGTCAGTCCAAACTATATTCCGTCGGTAATTGAAAATACGTCGGGTTCGGCATTACTAATTATCATTGTAGATGATCCTGATGGTGCTGGTCCTTGTACCTCATTATCTGACCAGATAGACATTACTTTAAACGATACGGTTCAAGTTTCAGCGGGTATTGATGCCTCTATTTGCTCAAATGATGATATTTTACTTAATGGTTCAATAGGTGGTTCGGCTACTTCAGCAACTTGGACTTCAAGTGGTACAGGGTCATTTGATGATGTGAATTTATTAAACGCCACATACACGCCAAGTGCTGCCGATTTGGCTTCTGTGAATGTTACTTTAACTTTAACTACGGATGACCCATTAGGACCATGTACTCCATCATCTGATGACATGGTATTGACTATTAGTGAGGCTGCAACTCTTGTTGTGTCTACACCTTTAGATGAATGTATTGGTCAATCGGTATCACTTAATGCGGCGATAGGTGGTTCTGGTACTAGTGTGACTTGGACGAATGGTGGTGGATTATTCACCCCAAATGTAAACGCTTTGACACCTGACTACCTACCTTCAGCTGCGGAAAATGCGGCAGGTTCGGCATTGTTGACCATTACCGTTGATGATCCTGATGGAGCTGGTCCTTGCCCTTCTGTTATTGATCAAGTTTCCATTACATTAAACGATACAGTTCAAGTTTCGGCAGGTGTTGATGAAATAATTTGTTCTGATGATGATATATCATTAAATGGTTCAATTGGAGGGTCTGCTTCTTCAGCAATTTGGTCTTCAAGTGGTTCTGGTACGTTTGATAATAATACATCTTTAAATGCAATATATACGCCAAGTGCAGCTGACTTAATTGCGGGGAGTGTTGATTTATTACTTACTACGGATGATCCTTTAGGACCATGTATAGAGAGCTTTGATCAAGTTACCTACACCTTTGTAGAAGTACCAACTGCAGATGCAGGATTTGATCAAGATATTTGTGCAGGCGAGCTTGCTAACATTATAGCTACTATTGGAGGAACGGCAACATCATTAACTTGGTCCACCTCAGGAACGGGTACTTTTGATAATACATCAGCTGCAATCGCTGAATATACGCCGAGTGTTACTGATATTAATAATGGTTCGGTAACAATTACATTGACTACGGATGACCCTTCAGGAGTTTGCGGAAACACTACGGATGATCTAATCATAAATATATTTTCATTGGCAATTGTCAATGCTGGAAGTAATCAAACCATATGCTCTAACGATGTTGCTGTATTAAGTGGCACTATTGGAGGATCAACATCTAGTGTAAGTTGGTCAACCTCTGGAACAGGAAGTTTTGTTCCTGATGCAACTGCTTTAAATCCGACTTATGTTCCGAGTGCTGCAGATCAATCTGCAGGATTCATAACGTTTACACTAACATCTGATGATCCTGTTGGCCCATGTGATGCGGTAAGTGATCAAATGGAATTATCAATAAATCCAGAAGCAATAGTGGATGCAGGACCTGCGACAGAAGTATGGTGTGCTGGCCTAGATGTTCAACTTAATGGTTCAATCACGGGAGGAATTATTACTGGTACATGGTCTGGTGGTGCGGGTACTTTTAGCCCTAATGTGAATGATTTAAATGCACTATATACGCCAACTGCTGCGGAGCTAAGTGCAGGAAGTGTAGTGCTCACATTAACTTCCGATGATCCTGTAGGGACATGCGATCCTGTTTCAGATAATATTGAAATTTCATTTTCAACATCAGCTATAGTTTCTGCAGGAGTAGATGAGGTTATATGTGAAGGGGATAATATTATTCTTAATGGTTCCGTTGGTGGCTCTGCTGTTAGTGCGACATGGTCAGGTAGTACAGGGGTGTTTTTACCAGGAAACGCCGCATTGAATCCGACATTTACGCCTTCGTTAACAGATATTGCAAATGGTTCTGTTACTTTAACCTTAACATCTAATGATCCTGCAGGTCCATGTATTGCAGGGAGTGATGAGATGGAAATCATTATAAATCCGTCACCTTATTTATCATCTGCATCTATTTTCGATGCTTGTTCTGGTATTGCAATTAATTATCCTATTTCGAGTGCAGTAGCTTCAACATTTACTTGGCAGGCGGAGAGTGATCAGCCAAATCTTAGTGGAGAATCGTTGGTGGCACAAAATTCTTCGATTATAGATAATGTATTAATTAATAATTCAGGAGTATCACAATCCATAAACTACCTTGTTACTGCAACAGCCACTGCAACTGGATGTGTAAATTCCGATCAAATTGTTACAATTAATGTTGATTTAATTTCTACAATGGATTTGCCAGCAGACCAAAGTGTATGTATGGGAGACAATACTATTGATGTTATATTTACTGGAGCTGACCCAGGTTTAACTTATGAATGGACAAATGACAACCCTTCAATTGGTTTACTTGGTAGTGGATCTGGAGATATTCTATCCTTTGTAGGCGTCAATAATACGGCTATTACTCAAGTTGCTAACATCACAGTAACACCATTATTAAACGGATGTCCTGGTACACCTCAAACCTTTATAATTGAAGTTTATCCAAATTCAACCGTTGATGATCCCGTAGATCAAATTGCATGTGATGGCGTTTTGACAACTGATGTTATATTTACAGGTTCAGACCCAGCAATAAACTATACTTGGACAAATGACAATTCAACCATTGGTTTAGCTGCAAATGGCGCAGGCAATATTCTGGCATTCACAGCTCAAAATACTTCAAACAATCAAGTTTTTGCAACAATTACAGTTACCCCGAACTTAAATTCATGTTCTGGAGACTCGCAATCATTTGATATAACGGTCAATCCGTCACCGGAAATGAATGTGCCGGTCGATCAAACAATTTGTGTTACAAATAACACAGCGGACGTTCTATTTACTTCCAATGTAGTTGGCGCGACATATTCATGGGTAAATGATAATTCTAGTATGGGACTGGGAGCGTCTGGTACAGGAGATATCCCATCGTTTCCTACTCAAAATACAACAGGCTTAATGGATACAGCTAACATCACGGTTACACCTAGCTATAATGGTTGTGATGGACCTAGTGTAAGCTTCCAAATTATCATTACTCCTATACTCGAGGTTGACCCCATAGCATCTGATGATTTTTGTGCTGGAGATGATTTTCCAGGAGTTATATTCACTGGAAATGTGTTGACCACTGTTTATGATTGGACAAATGACAATACATCTATTGGGTTACCACCAAGTGGTACTGGAAATATAGCCGGTTTTACTCTTGAGAATACCGGAACAGTAGATCAAATAGCAACCATAATGGTCAATCCAGTTTTACCGGGTTGTACGGGTATTTCAGAAGTGTTTACAATTACGGTTAAACCAGTACCTACTGTTGCCGTTGTTCCTTTATCTCAAGATTTGTGTCACGATGAGCCTACCTTACCTGTTGATTTTTCCGGAAATATTATAAATGCAAATTATGATTGGACCAATGACAATGTGTCTATTGGTATTGGAAGTCCTGGATTTGATGATATTCCTTCATTTATAGCTACAAATACAGGTTTGGTAACAGAGACTGCAATTTTTAATGTTATCCCTTCTTTCAATGGTTGTATCGGAGAATCTGAAACATTTACAATAACAGTAAACCCAAAACCAACTGTATTTCCAAACCCTTCTCAGGAATGGTGCGCTGGTGATGCGACCAATTCAATCATTTTTAATGGAAATTTTGCTGCTACAGCGACATATAATTGGGTGAATGATAATGTGAGCATAGGAATTCCTGCAATGGGTAGTGGAGATATATTATCCTTTATTACTCAAAACGTAACTTCGGACGTTCAAACGGCAACAATTACTGTAACGCCAACTTTGAACGGATGTGATGGAATACCTGAAACTATTACCATAATAGTAAAGCCTATTCCTACTGTGGATGGGCCAATTCCACCCCAAGCACTTTGTGTTAATACGTCTTCAGATGAAGTTATATTTTCGGGGAATTTACCTCTTACAACGAATTACAATTGGGTCAATGATAATGTTTCTATTGGTTTGAATGCTAATGGAGTAGGAGATATACCTTCATTTATTGCACAAAACACTGGAAATACAGTTATTACCGCGACAATTACTGTGACACCTGAGCTCAATGGATGTGTTGGTACACCAACGAGTTTTACGATAACCACTGTTGATCCTGTACCCATTGTAAATGACCCTGGGAATCAGTTATTGTGTGAAGGGGACTTGACTACTGATGTTATTTTTACAGGTCCAAATCCAACAACAAGCTTTATTTGGACGAATGATAATACTTCAATTGGGCTTTTAGCATCTGGAAATGGAGACATATTGTCTTTTCCTGCTGATAATACAAGTTTGGTTGATCAAGATGCTACAATAACAGTAACTCCTGAATTTAATGGATGTTTAGGAATTCCACAAACTTTTGTTATTACTGTTAAACCCAAACCTAATGTATTTGCTACACCAATTACTCAAGAATATTGTTCAGGTCAAGATTCTGACGAAATATTCTTTACAGGTGATTTGGCTGGCACACAATTTGATTGGCTAAATGACAACGTTTCAGTAGGATTAGTAGGGTCAGGAATTGGTGATATTCCATCTTTTACGGTTGTAAACAGTAGTAATACTCCACAAACAGCTACAATCAATGTAGAACCTTCTTTTAATGGATGTGTTGGAGATGCTGTAACGGCTACAATCATTGTAAACCCAATATCCACAGTAGTAGTTTCTGGAGGAATTGATGAATATTGTCATAATGATCCAACATTAGATTATATTTTTAATGGGAGTAGCGGTTCTTCTACTTATAATTGGGTTAATGATAATATCTCAATTGGCTTACCAGCTTCAGGGTCTGGCAATATTTTATCTTTCACAGCAACGAATACAGATTTGGTGAATCAGCTTGCAACAATTACGGTCGAGCCTGTATTAAATGGCTGTGTAGGTGTTACTCAGGTTTTTCAAATATTAGTTAAACCGATTCCGACTGTTGATGCTGTCCCAAATCAAAATATTTGTGCGAATGATGATACGGACGCGATTCTTTTTGAAGGAACGATGACAGATTCAACAACGTTTGGATGGACTCATGATAATGTCTCGATAGGATTATCTTCGAATGGTGTGGGTGATATACCATCATTTGTTGCCAATAATATTAGTCAGGATATTCAGGACGGTAATATTACGGTAACTCCAGTTCTTAATGGTTGTATAGGTACTGCCGAAACAATAACGATTACTGTTAACCCTATTTCTACTGTAAATGCAACAAGCGATACAGTTTGTTCAGGAGAAATTGTTCCTCAAATAGATTTTACGGGAAATAATACTAGTTCTGTTTATACTTGGGTTAATGACAATAATTCGATTGGATTAAATACAACCGGATCTGATTTCATACCTGCATTTGTATCTGAGAACCTTGGTACAACGACCCAGGATGCGACAATAGTAATCACCCCTTCTGTTAATGGATGTCCAGGTATTAATGATACCATTCACATTGTTGTTTATCCAACACCTATGGTAGACCCTATTGGAGATTTGGAGTATTGTGCAGAACAATCCTCGATACTTATTCCATTTACCGGAAATATGACAATAAACCAATATGATTGGGTTAATGATAATTCAGCAATTGGACTTGTAGGTTCTGGTGTTGGTGATATAAGTTCGTTTACGACCGCAAATACAGGTACATCTGATTTAATAGGATTAGTAACAGTTACGCCAAGTGCTAATGGGTGCACGGGTGCCGCAGAAGATTTCTCTATTATTGTTCACCCTTTACCAGATGTGGATGCTGGTTTGGATACTACTTTGTGTTTTGGTCAATATGTTACTTTAACTGCCACAGGAGCTATTAGCTATCAATGGGATAATGGAGTGGTTAATGGTATTCCATTTTACCCCAATTCCACTATTACATACAATGTTATAGGAACTGACGCCAACTTATGCCAAAACACAGATGATGTTACAGTAACTTACCTTCTAGATATTCCTCCAGTTGTTAATGCTGGTCCGGATCAAGCGATTTGTTTTACTGACTCAGTAACTCTGACAGCTTCTGGTGATGCGATTTTGTATCAATGGAACAATGGTGTTTTAGATGGAATTCCATTTTCGCCTGCAGCAACCGATTCTTATGTTGTTATTGGTACCGCAGCAAATGGCTGCTTGGAAGCAGATACCGTAGAGGTAGTAGTTAATCCTTTACCGGTTATTACGGCAAATGCTTCGGATGACTTTATTTGTGATGGAGAAAGTACAATTCTTTGGGGAGAAGGAGCCTCTGTTTATATATGGGATCAAGGCGTGTTGGATAGTGTTTCTTTTGTTCCTCCAGCAACTTCGACATATACGGTTATTGGTTATGACTTTAATGGTTGTACAGATACAACAGATATAGAGGTTATTGTTAACCCTTTACCAGATGTTTTATTTTCAACAGACATGACTTATGGTGGATGTATTCCTTTTTCTCCAACATTTACGGATTTGACAGAAGCCCCAGCAAGTAGTGAAGTCATGTGGATATTTGGAAACGGTGCATCATCAACTCAAATGGGAAGTGTTATTAATACTTATGATTCATATGGTTGTTATGATGTCACTTTAATTAGTACTACTGCAGAGGGATGTACTGATTCTTTAACTCAAGACGACTTTGTTTGTGTAAATCCTGTGATAGCCTCTTTTTATCCTGATGTTTATGAACAGTCGGTTATCAATCCTATTTTTGAATTCACCAATGAGTCTCAAAATGCGACATCCTTTCAATGGTTCTTTGGGGATGGTACTGAAAGTGATTTTGTGAATACGACTCATTTTTATGAATCATATGGTGTATATAATGTCGCCCTTGTAGCAATGGCTGAGGATGGATGTACAGACACTGCTTATGTAGCAATTACTGTTAATGATGAGGTCTTATTTTATGTGCCAAATAGCTTTACACCAAACGGGGATGGTAAAAACGAAGTATTTATACCTGTTCTTACTGCTGGATATGATAGAAGCCAGGGATATGAGTTTAGTGTATATAACCGATGGGGGGAGCAAATATTTTTCTCTGAAACCCCAGGTGAAGGTTGGGATGGTATTTATAATGGCATGCCTGCTCAAAATGGAACTTATATTTGGTATGTCAAATTCAAGGATTCTATGAATAATTTAATTTACAATCACAGTGGTCATTTCAACTTGATTAAATAATCAATCTTCTCAACGTATTATAAATCGTTTTTTATTCAGTAAATATCTACTTTTGTAGAGAGCAAATCAGTCTATCGCTTTTTTAAAGAGGAAAGTCCGGACAGCACAGAGTATCACACTTCCTAACGGGAAGGTCCATTTATGGAACAGACAGTGCCGCAGAAAATATACTTCCAGTAATTTATTATTGGTAAAGGTGAAAAGGTGGGGTAAGAGCTCACCGCATTTTTGGTGACAGAAATGGCATGGTAAACCTTGTGAGCTGCAAGACCAAGTATATCGAGAATTGAGGGCTACTCGTCCAATCTCGAAGGGTAGGTTGCTAGATTCTAATCGTGAGATTAGAGCAAGATAAATGATAGACAGTCAAATTGTTATTCAATGAGATGTACAGAATCCGGCTTATGATTTGCTCTTTTTTTATTTGATAATACTAACGATTCCAGTTAGTCTACCATTTGATGAGACTTCAATGGTATAGTAATAGGTACCAACAGGTAACGAAGAACCGTTATGTGTTCCGTCCCATGGCTTACTTGAATAGTTTCCTTGTATAGATTCATAAATTTGGTTACCCCACCTATTGTAGATGTATACAATATTATAAGGCCAGATTTCATCTAGTTCATTTAATTTCCAAAAATCATTTATTTGGTCATTGTCAGGCGTGAAAGCAGTTGGGATTACAAATTCACAGTTTTTAATTATTAATTCAAATGAAACTTCGTCTGCACATCCGTCGACTTCATCGTAAATAAATATCGTTTGAGGGGAAGTTAATGGAAAAGTTAAAATTGACCCATTATTGTCCTGAGAATCATCATAATAATTCTGATTTCCAGAAAGGTTTACACCTTCTATTTCTGGAAGAGATGATGGTGGAGACTCTTCGCATGCATGAACGTAAAGTATGTTTTTAATAGAAGGTGTAGGAGTTACAGTAATTAAAAATGAAACTTCATCTTCACATTCTCCAATATTGTCATAAATGTAGATTAATTGTGTGCTAGTTATTAGATCACCTGAATTTAATGGTGTTCCATTACCCATGCTTTCTGTGTAATAAGACTCATTGCCTGATAGGTTAATTCCAGTTATGTTTTCTAAAACAAATTGGTCACAAACAGATGTGTCTTTTTGGATGTCGATAAAAGGAGTTTCAGGACTGTCCAAATCAATACTTTCGGGAGAAGTGAACGAGCATTCACCCAATGTAATTGTGAAATCTGAATATAGGCCTGCTTGATAACCGTTCAAAATTATGTTTCCGGATATGTCTGAAGTAATAATTTCTGTATTACTTGTAATTGATAAAGAATCATATTCTAACTCGTAATTCGAAGAAGGTATTAGCCCGCTAATGGTTATCGAACCATCTGTTGAATTACATTCACTTGGGTCAACTCCTGATATGTTGAAAATAGGAATATCATTGATGATTACATCAACGGCAGCTGTATCTGTGCATCCGTTATTATTATTTACAATAAAATAAGTGCCTGAAATACCAATCGTTGTTTCATTGGAAAGAGATGTGTTGGTTTCGGGATCCGTCCAATAAGAAAAAGATCCTGTATTTGAACTTCCCGTTGTAATGTCATTAGAAGTAAGATCAATGGTTTCAGGGGCACAAATAGGATCTGGATTCGTAATTTGAAGAATTGGAATAGACGGAGCCATAAAGAGGGCGTTTTCTGTATAAGAGCAAGCTACATCAGCTGAAAAAAAAGCAGTTACATCAACATCTTGACCATCTGGGATGAGCCCTGTTAATGTTACTGTTTGGGGACTTGAGGTTATGGGGAAATCGAATCCCAAACCATAAACAATTAAATTTCCACTTGCTGGAGGATTAGTATATTCTACAATAATTTCAACATCATAGGTATTGTCATTGTTGCAGCTTAGAACAGTGGCTGATAAATCGAGAATTTCACACAAAGATGGAACGGGAAAATTAAAGGTTTCGGTACATCCTGATGGATAGGTATCATGATAGTTAATGAAAATGGATGAAGCTTGTCCTTGAGTGGTTATAGAATAAGTATTACATAAAATATTTGTGTTGTGAGTTGGAAAGATGCTTTGAACTTGCCATCGTACTGCGATATTTCCATTTACAAGTGACCCAATGTATTCATCCCCCCCTGATGTAAATACTGATCCGGGTGAATAACTGATTACATTGGAAAAAGTACCTCCTGAAAATTCCAATTGAAACCAATCAGGGATTCCTTCTAAACCCAACATTTCAATACATAATTCAACTTCATACGTAAAGGTTCCGTCAGCATTATCAGTTTGATTGATTAAAGTGAAAGAGGCATCGTCACAGGAAAAGGCTTTTAGACTGATGACCAATACGAAAAGTAGGGATAAACAATTTTTCATGTAGAAAATGATTATTGAAATTTCTGTAGTCGCTTATTGAAATATTTAATTTATAACGCAAAGATATAAAGGATTGTTCTATTCTATTGAATAATTGGCTTCTTTGGTATAAGAGAAAACTATTTTACGATACTGACAATTCCTGTTTTATTTTCAGTGGAGTTGTCGTTAAATTCAATGATAAAGTAGTAAGAAGCTACGGGTAATGCTTGTTCATTGAAAGTTCCATTCCATTGTCTTTGGTTGTATGCTCCTTGGTCAGATTCATAGACCTTATTACCCCATCGGTTATATACAATGACTATATTTTTTGGATAAATTTCATCAATATCCCCTAGCTCCCACGTATCGTTAATCTGATCATTGTCTGGAGTGAATGCTGTAGGAATAAGAATCTCACAATTTTCAAATGTAATGCTTACCTGTGCAGACAGTCCTTCACATCCAT
>Ga0206678_10000829_pt1 | contig 19635 bp, 25 predicted proteins | sample M180m12015metaG_FD_155453 | JGI IMG/M metagenome (GOLD analysis project Ga0206678, IMG submission 155453) | Ammonia-oxidizing marine archaeal communities from Monterey Bay, California, United States - M1 80m 12015 | ecosystem: Environmental > Aquatic > Marine > Intertidal zone | place: USA... | reverse complement strand
TTTGGCTCATTTACTTTAATTCCTATATTTCTTGTCATGCTTTTACTCCTATTCTTTCAAATGGTCTTTTTGCAATTTTTGAACCATTCACTGTTGATTCTTCACCTTGTATGGAAAATTTCCACTCATTTGTTAATTTTGGAATCTTTTTGATACCTTTTTGAGTATTAATTGTAAACATCGATTTTGTTTCATTAATTATTGTTCCATTTAATCCTATTACTTCAGAATTACTTGATTTAACAATTTGAGTTTCTAATCCAATAAATTCATGTCTTGTTATGGTGTTTAAAGTAATCATTTTTCTTTCTCCATATTATTTAATCTAGTTAGCATTCTTGCAATGTTGTGACGTATTGGTTTTAATTTGCCACTTTCTTTTCGTAATGTTCCTTTAGATGAATCTACTCGAAGTTTTGCTAAATCTGTTCTATTATCTAAAATTTTACTTCTAAGGTCTTTTTCATTTAATTTCCTAATTGTTTTCATACTAATTTTGGTCATTTCATGTTTGCCTCATCTTCTTCTAATGTTTCCAGAGTTTTCATTTTCTCTGATTCAATTGCAATTTGCTCTGATTCTGATTTTGCTTTATTTGAATCTCCTTCCACTTTAATAATTTCAACTTTCACATCTCCTTCGACTTTAACTTCTTCAATTTTCTTAACTGGTTCTTCTTTTTTCTTCTTTTCCTTAATTAATTCAAATTCTGGAATTAGTTTTTCTTTAATTGCGATTCTAATTCTAATTCCAATCAAACCCATTGCAGTTTTTACATGTGCAATATCTTCATCAACTATTACTTCTGCATGGTGTCCTGCCCTTGGTAAAATTCCTGCTACATGTTTTTCAAATGCTGAACGATCACCTCTAAGTTTTCCTGAAATTGTAATTTGAACTCCCATTGCACCACTTTCCATGATTGACTTCATTGTCCACATAGTTGCCCTTCTAAAAGCTGTTCCTCTTTCTAAGTGAGAAGCCATTCTATTACACATTACACTTGGTGATAAATCTGGTTTCTCAATTTCATTAACTGAAATTTGTGGATTCTTTAAACCAAAATCTGTCTCGAGTCTTTCTGTAAGTTCTCTAATCCCTGAACCCTTTCTTCCGATAACAATTCCTGGTCTTGTAACGTGAAGTGCTACTCTTGTACCTGTTGGGGTTTTTGATATTTCTGCATGTGAAAAACCTGCATCTTTAATTTGTTTTCTCAAATAGTCTTTTAACAACATCATATTGTAATTATCTTTGATAACATTTTTCACTGCTGACATATCTAAATCTCCTGTGCCACCAATTCAACATGTGTTAATACATTATTTTTTGCAGTTGCTCTACCCATTGCTCTTGGAGTAAATCTTTTAACAACTACACCTTTGTGTACTGTTGCATTTACAATTCTTAATCTATCTAAATCCATTCCTTTGTATTCTGCATTTGATTCTAAATTATCTAATACTTTGATAAACTCTTTAGCTGTTTTTTGTGGATAACGACCTGACATCATTCCTGGATCTGCTCTATGTGCAACTTGATTTTTATATCTTCTAAATGCAACAGCTCTTTTTTTATTGATTACTGCAAGTAGGAAATCTCTTGCTTTTTCAATAGATAATCCTTTAATTGCAACTGCAACTTCACGTGCATGTTTGTGTGACATATCTTTCTCTCTTACTGATGATCTAACATGTCTAGTTGCATCATAATTTTGGAAAGCGTAATCGAATCTACCCATAATAATCACTTTAGTGGTACGTAAAGGCTGGATCTTGATGCGCCTACTCCTGGTGCTCCGTGTTGAACCTTCTTGTTTGTTATGACATATTCTCCCAAATATCTGCCCACCATTTCTGTTGTAATATTTACTGGACGAAATTCTTTTCCTGAGAAAACATTTACTGTAACACCAACCATGTATGGTAGAATAATCAAATCTCTAAGATGAGTTTTGATTGGATTTTTTGACTTTCCAGCTTTTGCTGATTTTATTTCTTCAATTAATTTTCTTTTTCCATCTGTAATTCCTCTTGTAAGGGATCTTCTTTGTCTGGAATTAAATAATAAGAATAATTTTTCTAATGATGTATTATCGAGATCTTCTTTAGATAGTCCCCTATATTCAAATTCTTTAACCATTTTTTTTCTCCACTGTTAACGTACTTCGAGTTTTGTAGTCCATATTAGAGCATTCCTATCTTTGTTGCAAGATCTCTTGCTTTTTCAGTACTTTCAAATTGTACAAATGCTTTTTTACCATAAATTGTTCTTGCGGTGTTGACTTTGATTGCTTTTTGTTTGTAAAGAGTAGTTACTGCTTCTGCAATTTCTGGTTTTTTTGCTGATAATTCTACAATAAAACAGATTTTATTTTCATTCTCTATCATGGCAAATGTCTTTTCTGTGATGTATGGTTTCACAATAATTTTCATTGCTTGTTCTACATTCATTGTGTCTTCACCATTAATTCTAGATGTGTTGATTTTATCTTTGCAATTTCTTCAATTGCTGATTTTGAATATACTGTTAATCTGATTGGATGTGACCCTGGAGCTAAATCTAGAACACTCAAGTCTTTTACATTTTTGACTTCTATTCCTGGTAGTGCTCCTATTGCTTTAGATATTTCTGAACCATTTTTAGTTACAAATAAAACACTTTTTCCAACTTTTTTGCTTCTACCTCTAAGTCTTGATTGTCCTGAACGTGATTTTCTTGACTCTAATCTTGTTGTATCTTGTGTTAGTTTTAATGAATCTAATATTTTTGAAATTTCACTTGCTTTTGACACTCCTTCAATTTCGTCTGAAACGATAATTGGGAATGATTCTATTCCTTCAACCTTATGTCCTCTTAATTCAACCAGTTCTTTTGATGCGGTAGCAGCAATTGCTGAACATAATGCGAGTTTATTTTCTTTTTTGTTTAATTTTTTGTAAATTACTTTTCCTACAATTGGTGGATGTGCTTGTCTTCCTCCTCTTGTAGATGCAACTTCTGCACCTTGACCTTGTCGTCCACCACCACCACCTTGAGCTCTGGCAACACGAGATACACCTTGACCTGTTGGTGGATCATTAGAATCTGCAACTACATCTTGACCTGCACTTGGATGTCTTCCTTGTGGTTGGAATTTATGTGATGTAAGGTTAGTACATGCTTTATGAATTAATTCTCTTCTAAATGGAGTTGAGAATATTACTGGCAATTCTATTTCTCCATCTTTTGTTCCTGTAGTTGTATAAGTTGTAACTTTCATCAGATAACTACCTCCAAAATATTTGGTTTGTTTACTTTAGGTGGTGCGTTTCTAATTTGACTTCTCATTTTAATTAATCTTCTATATGTTCCTGGAACTGATCCTTTCAAAATAATGAAATCACCTTTAACTAAACCAAAGTGTTTGTATCCTCCATCTGGATTAATTTTTAATTTATCATTGTCTGCATTACCCATTACCATAATTCTTTTGTCGTATTCTACTCTTTGATGGAAACCTGTTTGACCTGCTCTTGGAACTGTATACATGATACTTTGTGGTGAAATAGGACCTAGTGAACCAACTTCTCTTACTGTTTTTCTAGATTTGTGTTGTTTCTTTTTTACATTCCATCTTCTCATTACACCTTGCCATCCATGACCTTTTGTAATTGCTGCAACATCTACAGTTGCACCAGTTTCAAAAATTTGATCAATTTTAATTTCTTTTCCTAATGATTCTTTAACATGTTCAAATTGTTTTTGAATATCTCCGCCACTTACCATTGCTTCAAAAATATATGGTTTTTTCATTTCAAGTCCTGCTGCCCTTGGTGATACTGCAACAATTGCAAAAATCTCTTTAATTTTCTTTAATCCTTTTTCTGCATTTTCTAATGCTCCTTCTTTATTTTTAAATGTCATCTCTTTTGAAATATATTTTGGAATGTCTTCTGCATACACATCAAATTCTGCATGCAATCCATCATAATCTTTTGAATATCCTCTAACTCCTAAAATCAATACTGGTGGTGTAACTAACACAGTTCCTAAACTGACTAATTGTTTTCCTGCATTAGGAACTTTTTCACGATCATCAATACTTACGATTTGAACACATCCTGCTTTGAAACCACAATGAGCTAAAATTTTAGGTTCTTCTGTTGCTGATCTACTTGGCCAAGCTCTAATTCTTGCTTCCATAGTTTTTGCACGTACTCTTCGTGAGTATGCTAAACTACCTCTTCTTGGTGAATGTCGTTTTCGAGCTCCCATTGTTAAATCGAATCTCGAATTCCCTCTATTAAACCCTGGTAGTTATCGTTAACCGTGTAAAATATTATGGTTAACCATGTTTACTATATTTTTTTTATTTTAGTACATCTGAAATCATATTCCAAATAGTTATGGAGCCAATTACTACTCCCATAATTCCTATCCCTATTGCAAATAGTAGAAAATTTTTTCTTTCAGCCAATATTATGAATTTTTTTGAGCATTAATTATTGCTAATGTACCTAGTAATGCTTCTTCTAGACGTACTGTCTCAGTGGCCTGGTTTGGGAAAAAATTTAGAGATTTTGAATTTTGTACTTTATTCATTCTTCCACCAATAATTTCATGAACTCCTTTTTCAGGTGAACCAAAAACAACTAACAATGATTCATCTGATTTTGTATATTTTTCTAAATTTTCTTTTGTAATTGATTTACCTTTTCTAGATGTTATGATGATGTTTCCCTTCCACTCTGATAATAATGAAAATAAGTTTGATCTTTCTTTTACGTTATAGCCCCAATACGATTTTGATTCCGGTTTTTCAATTTCTTTAACTGATAATCTTGGATATCCTTCTTTGAATTGAATTGTTATTCTTTTACCTGTTGATGTTTTTCCATAAAACTGAATTAACTGATTGATTCCAACATCTACAAATTTTTTACCCTTCACTGTTACTACCACTCCTTCTCTTATGTCTCCTGCAACTATTTTTTTTGCATTTGTTGGTGTAATGTGGCTTGGAATTTTTAGTGGTTGCAATACTCCTGCAAATTTAAGATCATTCACTTTTTGAAATAATCTTCTTCTAAGAAATTGTGGTGTTTCTAAATATTTTAAAATCATAGATATGAAACTACCATCTGAGCCGTTATTACCTTCTTGATAAACATAGATTGTATCTATTTGAAAAATTGCACATGCTCTAGCTAAAACTGAAATCTTTCGTGTTTTATCTATTTTTAGTGATTCGTCTTGTAGTGAAGATGTGGGAATTGCAACAGATATTTTCAATGTAATTTAATCTCACAAGTTATAATAATTAATTAGTTTTTGTCGTGTGGATATTTTTCTTTTGCAGTATTTGCATAACTTACAATTTGTTCATCTGAAACTAATTCATACAAACCGCTTTCTGTTTTAATGTGTGCCATTCTGATATGACCTGTTCCTTCTTTGTCTTCACTTGATAGGTAGATTCCTGCAGCTGCTAATGTTGATGCTTCATCTAATGTTAGTTCATCTTTGTATGTTTTTTCTAAAAAGTCTGTTACACTATCTGAACCTGAACCAATTGCTATTGCATCATATGAAATGTAAGTTCCACTAGGATCTGTTAAATATAATTGAGGTTGATTATTTACCACTCCACCTAAAATCAAAGCTACACCATATGGTCTAACTCCTGCATATTGTGTATATTGTTGACATTGATCAGCTAAATGTTTTGCAATTGTTTCTACTTCTACTGACTCATCATAAATCATTTTGTTACTTTGAGAAAAGAATCTAGCATTGTCTACTTGACTTCTTGCATCTGGAATATATCCTGCTGCTGCAACTCCTACATGATCATCAATTTGAAATATTTTTTGTGCTGTTTCAGAAATTTGTAATTTTCTAGGTTTTTCTTCTACTGCTATAACAATTCCGTCTTTACATTTTACTCCTACTGCAATTGTTCCTCTTCTTACTGTTTCAATTGCATACTCTACTTGGTATAATCTACCGTCAGGCGAAAATACAGTGATTGCTCGATCGTAACCTTGTTGTGCAGGAAGCATTTAATCAAAATGCCGTGAAGGATTAATTTAAGTCTAGCCTATTAGATTTGCCGTGAGATACGAAATTGAATTTTTTGGTCATGAGAATATTAGATCAAATCATAAAAAAACAATAGAGATTACAAAAGAATCTCATTTAACTACTAGAGGTGACTGTATAATTGGTGTTAGTGCTAATTCATCTTGTGCTGCTTTACCTGAAGAATTAAAAAATAAATTAAGAGATTCTAAAACTCATGTTCGTTTTTTAATTAAAGTTGATGATGATGAATTTGTTTTGGAAGGAATGGGTCATTCAGATTTAACTTTAACACATGATGAAGATATTGTATTGAGAAAAAGTGACTTTACATGTCCTAGAACAATATCTGTTAAATGTGATAAAGCTTCTAATCTAGTGCCTAGAGAAATGGTGTCTAAGTTACAAAATCCCAAAACAAAAGGTCTTCTAATTATTATCGTTGATTAAAACTGTCACAACTTTATACTCCTGTTTATTTTGATTTTTCATGGGACGTAAAACAAATTTTTTCATATTAATCCCATTGTCAATATTTGCATCCATAATTTTTGGATTTGGAATCTATAACACCCTATGTAAAAATGCAAATATTCCATTAGGTTGTTAGTAATATCAGGAAAATAAATTATTCATCATCTGTTTCGTTTGCTTTATCGCGCACTTTTTTCATTATGCAAAACTTTGCAAGACTTTTCTTTAAATTCATAATTATTTCATAATTCTATACTATTTAATTCTAATTTTTGTCTACTGGAAATTAATTTTTCTTGACACTTGTGTGCCTATCATACTTTATTCTATTTTTTTAATTTTAATCATACTTTGAGTTTGAATTTTTATATTTTGATTTATTGTTTCCAATAAATTAATTGCTTTTGGGTATTTTGTATCTTCAGTTAGATCTTTTTCAATAATTGAAATATAATATCTAAATTTTTTAAGAATACGTTTTTTCTTAGTTTTAGAAATTTTTTGATTTTTTAAATCTCCTAAATTTGCAGAAATATCACATAATTTAATTAATTTTGCATCTGTATCTGATTCTTTAATTTTTACTGCATACTCTTTCTTTCTTTGTTTTTCTGGTATTGCTCTTTTTTTTGTTAATGATAATGTTGAATCATCATCCGTATCAATGACAAATTTGGTTTTTGTCAATGATAATGTTAACACTGCTATTCTCCTTCCAAACTTTTCAAATAATTCATCAAATTTTGTTTCTGTATCTTCTAAAATATCTTGTAACCATGCTGCACAAAGGACTTCTTCATCAATAACCCCTAAACTTTTGAGCCTACTCACTACATTTTCTAAATGATTTGAATATGTTGTACCACTTTTTTTTAATTTACCTGCATGTTTTAACTTTGCAAATAATTCTGCATTTTCTAATAATGTCATTTTATTTCCCTTTTAAAAATAGAAAAAAATTCCAGAGCTTCATTTTTTGATAATTTCTTATTTTTTGTTTGGCAGTAATTAGTTGTAAACGTACATTTTGGACATCCTCCCCATTCTTCCCCTTCTGACACTGCTTTCTTTTGTTTTGGATCAACAGGACAATCACATTCATTAACTAAATCAAAACATGTATCCATAATTTTTTCAAAATTTTCATAAATCATTTTACTGCATCCATTATACCCATCTGACGTGTTATCAAACAAATGGATTACCCCATCTTCATAATACGCATCAATATCATTTGATTCTGATTTTGTTAAAATTTTGCTTGCATTAACTAAAACATGAGTAATTGTATGAATTTTTGAATCTGTTACAATTGAATTTTTTACATCTGATTTTATTTTTGTTCCAAATTCAGATGGAATAAAAATACTTGTACAATAATGCTTTGAATTCCAATTAAAATTATTCCAAGTAGATATTGAATCTCCATTAATTGTTTCAAATTTATCTGCTGAATCGTTATAATTTCCTTTTAAATATCCGGTAATGGTTCGATTCATATCAATCAGTCCATAACGTAAAGTAATTTTTGTTGTTGTAGAGTCAATTTCTTTTTTAATTGATTTTTTTTCAGATACCTGTGTTAGTGATGTTTTAACAATTGGAATTGTTCTTTTTTGTATTTCATCAGATTTTTTTAAATATGCATTTGCTCCATTTTGAGTTTTAATTATTGACTCTACTTGATAATTTTTTTTGTTAAAATGATATATTCCATTTTGATGAAGTTGGTAATACCCAGCAGGTATGTCTCTAGTTCCAATTTTTTTGGAATTATGAAAAATTGTTATTTCTCCTGATGCTCCTCTAAGATTAACACTATTTGCAAATTCAAAGAATTTTGATTTATCTGATTCAATTGCTGCATGCTTCTCCATTCCAATTGCAACTGTATGTTTTTCTGAAATTATGGAATTATCTTTATTGATTTCAACATGATGGTTTTGATTAAGATATTCTGGAATATTTCTTGCAAAATAGTGACATGTAGCATCCTCTGGATCAAACACACAAATCGCATATGATTTTTGTCCTTTCCTTCCTGCACGCCCAATTCTTTGAACAAATGAATCATATTCATTTTTGAATGCAGAAATTACTACATCCACATTACCGATATCAATTCCTAATTCTAGTGTAGGTGTACATGATATGATGTCTAATTCTCCTTCTTTCATTTGTGATTCATACAACTTTCTATCTTTTTGATCTAATCCTCCTCGATGAATTTGGATTCTTATCTCCTCATTCATGGATTCTACATTTGATGCTAAAAACTCTGCATCATTGTGAGTATTACTAAACACTAATTGTTTTGAATTCTTCTTATGACAAATTGATGAAATCATTTCCATTGTGGTTCTTTGACCAAATTTTCGTGGCATAATAAAAAATTGATGCATATTTTGTTTTCTTTTAAATTTACTTTTGATATATGAAAATGAATTTACAGGTAGATCAAACATGTTTGAAAAAAATTCTTTTGAATTATCTAATGTTGCAGATGATCCTATTATTTGAAATTCTTTCATGTGGTTTTTCATTCTTTTTAGTACATGATACACATTGGATCCATGAAAACTTGTATAGGAATGTGCTTCATCCATTACAATTATTTTTGCATTTTTAAATAATTGATTCCATTTTTTATCCTGCAAAATTAAATGATAATTGATAAAATCAAAATTTGTTGCAAGAATAATTGTTTTTTTGTGTGATTCTGTAATTATTTTATCCTTGTATTGAGAACTTTGTCCTCCGTGAATTGAATATGTAGAAATTTTCTCATCTAATTGACATTTTTGAATTAATTCAGTAATTTTTGATACTTGATCATCAATTAATGCATTTAATGGATACACTAGTAATACAAAAACTCCCTCAGTTGGCTTTTCTGATATTTTTTGTAAAATTGGTATGATGAATGCTTCTGTTTTCCCTGAGCCTGTTGGTGCCGATATGATGGAATTATTCCCTTGTAATATTGAACGAATTGACTCTTCTTGGAATGGAAGGAATCCTGAAAACCCATATTTTTTTAATCCTTCAATAATGTTTTGTGATAATATGTCGTCTAGACTTTCTACGGGTATTTTTTCTGGTTCTAATGAAATTAATTTTTCATAATGCACAATTGCTAATGTTTGATTTCTATGTCCTTCTACTAAATCATGTATTATCTTATCATTACTAATTTCTAATTTTGGTATTTTGTTAATATCAAATAATATGCTATCTGATAATGTAATTTTTAATTCTGTTGTAATTTTTTTAGGTATTATTTTCTTTGTAATATTTCTTATTTCATCAGGGAAATATGGTTCTGAACTTTCTGGACCATTACAATTATGCGGTTCATCTGTTCTAGCATCTAGCGGAATGAATTTACCGCTATCTGATTTGAATTCTTCATCCCAATAAATCTCTGAACCACAACCCTTTGAGCATTGTTTTGTTCTTCCTGAATAATTTACCCCATAGGTTGGTTTTCTGGGAGTGATTTTTTCTGGATTACATTTTGGACAAATTCCTGGTCCTGCTAGGTCTTTCAAGTTTTTTGAAAGTTTTGTTTCACAGGTGGGACAGAATTTCATCTCTCTTGCCTTAATTTTTTTTTCTCATAAAAGGATTTTTTAATAATTCTTAATCAATTACGAGCTAATGGTTTACATGAATTGAAAAGACAAGATTATCTTCAGTATTGTTATTGTGTAATTATGAAAACTCAAAAAGAATTAAGATCATTAAAAATTAATTTAATGAAATCATTGAATGGATCAAATAGTGAATATTTTGGATTATCATTAGAAACCTTGATTGATAATCGTTAATTTTATGCACAAATTAACATAACATATCTCATATTGGTAATCATTTGAGACCACATCTACGCTAACTGGTAATGTAATTTGAGCATAAAAATTATTCTTCGTATCCAACGGTTTTCATCCCGTAACATGGTTTGTTTCCCTTACTCCAACATTTGCAAGAACATGAAACAGCTTTTCCACTTTTTATGTTTTTGACTACTTTGTGAAAAACCCCTTCTCTAATTTTTGACTCGATGGATATTGTTTCATATTTGTTAGAATTTTGTTCTGGATCAACCATGTAAATTAATTAAATATCTCACTAAAAAAAGAAACTCTCGAAGACTTAATCTGGAAGATTATTCAAACATGTGTCTGTTTTGATGCATCTTCAAAATTCTTATTTTGTATCAAGAAAAGCTACTAGAATGAATTAGTCGCAAAAAGACTTTACGGAATTAAGTTTTAGAGGATGACTGAATTCTAGGCAGACCTGAACAAATCTAATTTCAAAAAAGTCATCCTCAAAATTTTAATTAAATTTTATTACTTAAGTGGATGAGTTAATTGTCATTTTTGATATTGAATTATCTTACAGTTACTAGGCCTACTCTCCATGGATGTAATGAACAATAGTAATTGTATACCCCTTCTTCTGTAAATTTAAATTCAAACGTTTCACCTGTGTTTAATGGAATACTATTGAATAACCCAATAATCTTTCCAAATTTATCTTGACTTTGTACTGTATGTTGCACTACATCATCATTAATCCATTGAACTGTAGTCATTGGATTTATTTCTAGATTTAGTGGCAAGTAAACAGCTCCACCTGAAACAACATAATTTCCATTAGGAATTATGATTTGTGCTAGTTGATTTCTTTTTATTGTGTCCTCTTTATTTAATACTAAAATATCATTTTCAATTAAAAATTTAATTGAATTTAGAAATTCTGTTTCTGTAATTTCACCTTGACCGTACCATAATGCATTATTTTTTATCCAATTAGGCACATTTTCTGCATTTGCAAAATCTGTTGAAAATGAAATTAATGTGACTATGGACAGTGTGATTATCGCAATTTTTAAAATTGAATTATTCATTGATATTGAATCATTAATGATTTGAAATATAACCAATTTGAGTACATTGCATGGCACTGCAAACATCAGTATTATAACTAATTTTTACAAAAATTTTACATGCAAGAATTGATCCAAAAACAAGAAATTAGTGATGATGCAAAAAAACAAATAATTTTAGAAAGTATTGCTGATAAATATTGCAAACAGATTTTAAAAAATACTGTTGACAAACCAAAATCTGCCATGATGATATCTGATGAGGAAAATATTCCTCTAAGTACTGTTTATCGAAAACTTCAGAGACTTTATGATGGGAAGTTATTGGCAATTTCAGGTTCAATTAACAGAGATGGAAAAAAATATTTTCTATACATGAGTAAAATCAAAGATATTGCAATTCATTGTAATTTGGAAGCAACTACAATTGAATGTGTTTTAAATAACACAAAACAAGAAGACATCAATTAATATCCGACAGGACCATATTATAATGACCGATAATATGGATTCTGGAAAAAGACAATCACACGTAACTAGAAAAGATCCCACTAGAAGTATTACTTATAGATTATCTGAAAAATTAATTTCAGAATTAGAAACCGAAGCAAGTCAAAAAGGCATATCTCAAAATGTTTTAGTTAAACAGATTTTAGAAAAATATGTTCAATGGGATAGATTTTCCCAAAAAATTGGGTTAATCCCTGTTCCTATAGGAATTTTACAATCATTAGGTGAGGATTTGGATGGGCAAGATATAGATGAAATAATTAATTTAATTTTTCCTACCATTAAAGATACTGTAATGTTCATCAAAGGTGGATATGATCTAAAGCGATGTATTGAAACACTTGAAGATTACATGAGAGCTTCTGGAATGAACTCTGATCATAGAGTTAATGGAAATGTTCATTCATTTCTTATTCAACATGATTTGGGTACTAAATGGTCTGTATTCACTGAACAATTACTAAAACAGGTTTTTCGAAGCTTCTTACCTGATAAAGAATTAGATTTTCAAACTACTGATTCAACTGTAATTTTGAATGTTTCATTAGGATCTGATTTTAATGAACATGATTTTCAAAGTTGAAATTTACTTTATCCATTGAAATACCTGTTCAATTTAGTTGAAGAATGCAGTTTGATCCATTTCAAAAATCTAAAAAAATTAAGGATGTAATGAGCCCATTGACTCTTTCTTTAGAATCAACTGCTACGGCATCTGATGCAGCTAAAATAATGGAAACACGTAATCTTGAAGCAGTTGTAGTAATTGAAAATAAAAAATTAGTTGGAATAATTACTGATAGAGATTATACAATAAAACTGGGTTCTCATGCATATCCAATTGACACTCCAATCAATCGATTGATGAGTTACCCTTTAATTTCAATTGACCAAAATGCTGAAATTTCTGTTGCTCGAAATTTAATGGAAAAAAACAAAATTAAACGATTACCTGTGGTATGTGATAATACTGTATTGGGAATGGTTACAATGAGTGATCTTGATATTTAATTTTCTTATTCTTATCCTTGATAATCATATCATGTGTTAATAATTCAAATTTTATTCTTTTTGTTTGTAAACTCTGTGTTATGATCTATCATGAAGTTTGTGACTTCCCATGAAAGTAGAGATTTATTTCTCTACTTTTTATTTTGAATTGTTCACGTGTTTGGGAAAATTTGTTAGATTTTTGGTGCCTAATTCAAACTATGAGCAAATAGATGTCTAAAATTCTTAAACTATGATATTTTACAAATCATATGGCAAAGTTTAGTGTGGAACTTCCAATTTCAAAAAAACCTACCGATCTTGAATTAAAGAAACTAAAAGAATATTTTAAAGAAATGCCAGTACCTGAGATTCTTACTGGTCTTAAATTTGCAAAAAGTAGATGGCATGCTAAAGATGCAGGAACTCTAAAAGTTGGAAGAAAAAGTATTGTTCAAAAAGAAGTGCATTCCGTAACCACTGAACAAGCTCAATGGAGATTAAAGAATTGGAAAATGATGATATCTAATTATCGTAGAAGAGGTTATAGTTATCCAACAATATCTAGAATTAAAAAAATTCTAATTCAAAAGAGTAAAAAGAAATCTAAATAAAAATATCTGATTTTCTTTCTTTCATTTGTTGTCTTAATTCTGTTGGAACTTCTGGAATTGATGATTTTGTTTGTCCTGCAATTACGTTGTGTGCTTCTTCTAAAATTGCAAGTGTATCTGAATTTGTTTCTGGTGTTGAAGTAAAGTTATCATCCATTCCTACTGAGGATCCTGACATTACATCTCCTAGTATTTGTGATAAGTCTTGCATTGAAGCATTTGCTTCTGGCATAATTCCGCTTAGTGATGGACTTAATCCTTTAATTATTGACATACAAGGACTTAATGTTACTACTACATCTCCGAGTTCTGAGACTGTATCTAATCTTAATTTTACTTGTTCCATGGATAATTTTGCTCCACTAACCATGTTTTTCATTTTTCTAACTTGTGTTAATTCCCCAGCATATGCTTGTGCGTAGGCTGGTTTGTTGTTTCTTTGTGCGTTAACTATTTTTTCAAAGATTTTATCGTGTTTTGTTTGTAATTTTTCATTAATTCCTGATAATTTTGAAATTTGTGCTTGTAATTTTTTTTGTGCAAAGTCTATTCTGTTCTTTAGTGGTTCATCTGGCTTTACTTTGCCTATTACTTTTTGAGATATACTTTCTCCCTCTGTTTTATTCCATGAATTACTTAACATCTTATTTTCGCTAAATTCTCTTGATTTTTTTCTTTTAAACAGATTTGTAACTCTGGTTGCCGTACCTTCAGTTACACAATGTACAGTTACACATTATCCGAAAGTAAAAGTAAATGCTTGAAATCCTTTACCTTCAATTCTTATCTCCATGATATGAGATATGCTTGTTTCAGTGTTTATGATGTTGTACATTCCTGCATTAGAAACATCCATTTTATTTTCAAATTTAATGTCTAAACCTGCATGTTCTTTTGTTAGTGGAACTCCATCAAGAAATATTTCTAATTGTGCATTGTTTTCTGTAACGATGTTTACTTCTTTTGCATCAAATAGCACTTTGATTGATCCACTTGCTTCTGTTAATTCCATACTGTCTTCATTATTTTTCCAATTTCCAATTGGATAAAATTTATTCAATTCAATATTATTTGGTTCACTATATTGTACAATTCTTCCTGGTTGAAATCCTTCGTCATTTCCTAGTTGATTTCTATTTTGTGCAAATTTATAACCAAAATATAATTCTGGGGTTCTAAATAATGTATGTTCAAATTCTTCTATTGAAACTAATTTGTTTTCAGATATGTTGTCCAAATCTAATGCTATTGATCTTTCATCAAGTAGTTGCTGAATGATTTTTTCTGTTTCTTGATATGATCCTTCGCCAATATGATCATATCTTAAATTACCTTCATGATCTGCAATGTATTTTCTTGGCCAATAATTGTTCTCAAATGCTTTCCACGTTTTCATATCGTTATCCATAACTACTGGATAAGTAATTCCGTATTTTTCAATTGCAATTTCAACATTTTGTGGATCTTTTTCAAATTCAAATTCTGGTGAATGTATTCCTACAATTAACAATCCTTGTTCAGAATATTTTTCATCCCATGATGTAATGAAGGGTAATGTCCTAATACAATTAATGCAACTGTATGTCCAAATGTCGTATAATACTACTTTATTCTCCATTCTTTTGACTAATTCTTCAGGTGATGTATTGAGATAATGTGCAATTCCCACCAAATTTGGTGCTTTTTTAGTACCTAACTCTTGATTTGTTATTGTTAGTTCATCTAATCCTGTGAATAATATCATCAAAAATACTATTCCAGTTATGATAATTCCTCCAAAAATTATACCCGTTTTTATTTCCACATTCATCCTAGCATCACAATCTCATTTAGAAGTGGAAAATTTGCAATATATGCAAGTTGATTTGTAAATATTAAAATTCCTAATAAGATAATGAATCCGCCTAATACAATATTATAATATTTCAAATGTTTTGTCATTGAGGAAATAATTTTTGTAGATTTAGAAAAAAATATTCCTATCAAAATAAATGGAATTCCTAAACCTATCGAATATGCTAATAGTAAAGTAAATGATATTGATGGTGTTGTTGCAGCTAAAGTAAGTATTGTTCCTAATATTGGTCCCACACATGGTGTCCATGCAATTGCAAATGCTAAACCAAATACAAATGACATTGGATAACTTGATTTAAAATTTTTAATTTGAAATTTTTTCTCTTTGTTTAATGAATTAATTTTTGTAGATGCAATTAGAAATATTCCAAAGGTAACAATAATAATTCCTGCAATGCCGTTTAGGCTGTTTGATATTTGATTGATATTTTCCGATAATATGCTATTGATTAAAACTCCTAAAGTTGAAAAAATAACAGAAAATCCTAAAACAAAAAATATCGTATTTGCTATTATGTTGATTTTATTAATTTTAAAATTTGTTTTTTGATCATTATTAATTTCTGTTAATGTTGTTCCTGAAATATATGCTAAAAAAGCTGGAATCATGGGTAAAATACATGGTGCGATAAATGATGCTAACCCTGCTGAAAATGCTATCAGTATTGTAGGATCTTCCATATGGTGAATTCATTATTTTTATTTTAAAGCCTTCTTACGACTTTTGACTAATTCTAATACAATCCGTTTTTATCTAGGCTTTTGATACTTTAGATATGAATACACGATTTGTAATTGTAGGCGTTACTCTTGCAATTGTTATTACTATTGCAGTAATTATTGGTTCACCGGCAAATCCATTAAATTTGGACTTTGGTGGCATGGATGCTCAACGATAATTAAAAGAATTTCTTATAACCTAATTCAAATATTTTTAAGGATTTTTCAATATCTGAATTTTTTAGCCATGCTGTAACTGATATTCTTAATCTAGCTTGATTCTTTGGTACGGTTGGATATCTAATTGGTTGTGCAAATACCCCATTTTTAAATAAAAATTTACCAAATTCCATTGCTTTCTTTTCATCCCCCACAATTATTGGTATGATTTGAGTTTTTGAGTTAATTTCATACCCAATTGCTTTTAAGCCATTTGATAATTTTTCTATATTAATTTCTAATTTCTTTTTTTGAATTTCTCTATTTGATTGGATTCTCATAATTGAGTGTTCTACTAGAAATGATGGTAATGCCGATGTGTAAATAAAAGATTTTGATTTATTTATGCATAAATCAATTATGTTATTTTGTGCTGCAACATATCCTCCAAAGGATCCTAATCCTTTACTTAAACTACTGATGTACAAATCAATTTTTTTTCCAACGTTAAAATGATTTGGGGTTCCTTTACCATCTTTACCTAAGACAAAATCTCCATGTGCATCATCCACAATAGTTATTGCATTAGTTTTTTGTGAAATTTCTGTAATTTCTTTTAGTGATGATAAATCCCCATCCATACTAAATACTCCTTCAGTAACAATGAATTTGTTTTTCCCTTGTTTTTTTATTTTTTGATTTAAATCATTCATATCATTATGTTTGTAAATAGAAATTTTTGCACCTGATAATTTACATGATTCAATAATACTGGCATGGTTTAATTCATCACTAAGTATAAGATCTCCTTTTTTGGCTATTGCTGATATGGCTCCTAAATTTGCCATATATCCAGTTGGATAAATGAGACTATTTTGTTGTGATTTATGTTTGGCAAGCATTTTTTCTATTTTTTCATATGATTCATCATTTCCAGATACTAGTCTGGAACTTGATTGAAGTTGATTGGTCTGAATTTTTGTAATTGGAATGCCCAGATAATCATTTGAGCATAAGTTGATTAGTTTCTTATTTTTAATTTTAATGTGTGCTCCTTGAGCTTTTCCATATCGTAATTTTCTATGTAAATTATTTTCTTTAATTTCTACTAATTCTGAATCAATAAAATTGAGTTTATGCTTCAAGACCAATTTTTTCAATCATTTTACGGTCTTTTTGGGCATCATTTCCATCCATTGTTAGGTACCCTTGAGTGATAATTCCATTTGCTCCACTTTGAAGTAATTCTTCTCCTGAGTCATCCAAATTTGTTTCTCTACCTCCAGAAATTTTGATCACTGATTCCGGTAATAGAAATCGTATTACTGAGAATATCCTAGTAATTTCTGAATTAGGTAAATCAACTTGTAGTTCTAATGGTGTTCCCGGTACTGGAACTAGTATGTTTATTGTTACTTCTTCAGGATATATTCTTGCTAATTCTAATGTCATTTCTATTCTTTGTTCTCTAGTTTCTCCTAACCCTATGATTCCTCCAGTACATAATTCCAATCCTGCCTCTCTTGCAATTTCAAGTGTGTCGAGTCTATCTTGATATGTGTGAGTTGTGCATATTTCTGAAAATTTTGATTTTGCTGTTTCTAAATTATGATTATATCTTTTTACTTTGAGCTCTTTTAGTTTTGTAGCTTGTTCTTTTGTAAGAAAACCCAAACTACATTCTACACTTATTCCTACTTTTTCATTTATCTCTGTGATGATTTTACAGACATTAGTAAAATCTTTTGATGATGGCTCTCTCCAAGCCGCAACCAGACAATATGATTCTGCTCCCTCTTCTTTTGCTTTTTTAGCTTTAGTTACCACTTCTTCTGGTGTAGGTAACTGGTATGTCTCTATACCTGTATCAAAAAATGCTGATTGTCCACAAAATGTACAATCCTCACTACATGCATTTTTTTTAATATTGTTTAATTGTTCGACATCTACTTTATTTCCATTATAATCTCTAGTGATCTCATTAGCACATTTAGCTAATTCTTTAAGATTTTCATCTGGTATATTGAATAGTTTTTTTGCATCTTCTGCAGAAATTCTTTCTCCAGAAAATACCTTTTCTTGACATTCTTTTATGAATTCCAAGTTATTCATGATGGAACATTTTTTATTCCATTTATAAAAATATGGGAATTGTTAACCTAGATAATTTTAGGGGTTAACAGTCAAAAAGTCTTTGATTTTGCAATCTGGATGGTCTTAATGGTTTTCTTTAGGAGTAATTCTAGTTCATTTTCTTGTATTGATAGTGGTGGAACCAACATTACGATGTTGCCTAATGTACGAAGATATATGCCCTGTTTTTTCCCTTCTTCAAAAAATACCTTATTGATTGATTTTTTTGTACGTATTGGAGTTTTCCTTTTCTTATTTGATACTAATTCTATTCCCATTAGCATTCCCTTATGTCTAACATCTCCAACAATATCTATATCTAAAATTTCTTGAGAATAATTTTCAAATATTTTGGATGTTTTTTGTACTTTCTTAATTAAATTATGTTTTTCATACATCTGAAGATTTTCATTTGCTACTGCTGCTGCTATTGGATTTCCAGTGTATGTATGTCCATGAAAAAGATGTTTCCAATCATTAAAATCTCCTGAAAATGAATCATAGATTTTTTTATTTGCAAGTGTAGCTGCCATTGTTAGATATCCGCCAGTTAGCATTTTTCCATATGCTACTATGTCTGGGATACTTTTTTGATCTTGATATTGCACCATTGATCCTAATCGACCAAAACCTGTAGCAATTTCATCTAACACAAATAGTATGTTGTATTTTTTACATAATTGACTAATTTTCTTTTGAAAACCTTTGGGATAAATTATAACCCCTCCGGCCATTTGTGCACCGCTTTCCATTATGAAAGCTGCAATGTCGTTATTTTTAGAAAATCTTTTTTCTATTTTTTCTAAACAATGATTTTGATAATCAGATAAAGTAAATCCTTTAGGCAATCGATACTCGTTAGGAACTGGAAATTGAATAGTTGAAAATAATTGTTTTTTAAATTTTCCAAAAAATTCTGGAACGTACCCTACAGACATTGCACCAAATGTATCTCCATGATATCCATTTTCTATTGTTGCAATCTGTGTTTTTTTTGTATCTCCAATGTTCTTCCAATACTGTAATGCCATTTTTATGGCAATTTCCATGGCTGAGGATCCATTATCTGAATAAAACACTTTATTCATCCCTGGCGATATTTTTATCAAATTTTTTGCTAATCTTTCTACTGGTTCATTTGTTAGGTTAAACAGCGATGAATGTTGTATTTGTTTACTTTGTTTTGTAATTGCTTTAATTAATTGAGGATTAGAGTGACCC
>Ga0206678_10000824_pt1 | contig 19696 bp, 17 predicted proteins | sample M180m12015metaG_FD_155453 | JGI IMG/M metagenome (GOLD analysis project Ga0206678, IMG submission 155453) | Ammonia-oxidizing marine archaeal communities from Monterey Bay, California, United States - M1 80m 12015 | ecosystem: Environmental > Aquatic > Marine > Intertidal zone | place: USA... | reverse complement strand
CCCGGGAATGTATGCTTCGGGCTGGTAGTAGTCGTAGTAACTGACGAAATACTCTACCGCGTTCTCGGGAAACAATTCGCTCATCTCCTGCCATAACTGTCGAGCTAGAGTCTTGTTGTGCGATAAGATAAGCGTCGGGATTTGCAACTTCTCGATGACCTTGGCCATTGCGAAGGTCTTGCCCGAACCAGTCACACCTAGCAGCACACAACGCTCCTGACCTGCTTCAAGCTGCTCGACCAGCTGGTCAATAGCCTGCTGCTGATCTCCGGCGGTTTCGTACTCTGCGTGCAGTCGAAACATCGTAAGACCTCAATCTATCATTCCATCGTTGTAGTATTCTACGAACGTGAGACTAACTAGCAATGCCCATCCTGTCAGCATCGAGGAACGGAAGAGAGTTCTCTGGAATATCTCCATCGCCTCTTCAGACTCAGTTGCAGCCTCAGCTCCCTTTGTCATCACGATGATATTAATCATCGCCATTAGCACCACGGAAGGAACCCAGAGTGTGTAACGCAAGGATCGTTGGTCGGTGAAGTCGTGCATTCCTGTTAGCAGGAAGCACACTAACCAGCCAACGGTCAGAGCCACACTCAGTTTCCTAGTTGCCTCGAGACCATAGCTTGCAGGGAACGAGTGTATCCCTTGCCTACGATCTGTATCCTGGTCCATCGATGCGTAGTTGATGTCGAATGCTGTAATCCAAAGCGCTACTCCCAAGGAGATGAAGAATATCTCTGGATACCACAGGAAATCCGTACCCCCATCCAGCATTCCGGTGATAGCCGCCCAGCCGTATGTATCCGCTGCGATGGCGACCCATGCGCCTGCTGGAGCGAGTGCTAGGCAAAGTCCAATCCAAAAGTGACATATCCACGATATTCTCTTTGTATACGGGTATATCACGAATGCTAGGACAGGTAGCCATGCCATCTTAAGAGCAACATCGTTCAATCTCCATGCAGCAAACAGAAGTATCCCTAGGAAAGTTGCAGCCAGCATCCATGCACTCTGCATCGACATTGTTCCAGAAGGCAGATGCCTCGCCGCAGTACGCGGATTTTCTGCATCTATGTCTCGATCAACAATCCTGTTGAGAGCCATTGCAAGTCCCCTAGCACCAATAGCTGCGATGATAATCCAGACCAAATCCATGCTCTCTGATTCAAACTGCTTGTCGGCAATCACGAAACCAATCAACACGAATGGAAGCGAGAACAGTGTGTGCTCAACCTTGACGAACTCAAGGATTTCTCTGAATCCCATCAGTAGCCCCCCTCGGCCAGCCACGAATCGACTCTCTCGGCGACCTCAGGGTCGTGTAGTGTGACACCGGGCCAGCGCCGGACCGGCAGTGGACCCTTGTTCGAAGGGATTGGAGCGGTGGCGTCCCAAGCTAGTCGGCCACCTGAATCATCGAAGTGTAGGTCGCGGCCGACGTCGAAGCGGCAGAAAAGCTGCCACAGCAAACGACGCCGCCAGTCGTCACTGGCCAAGTAGGCGTCGTCGTCAGTGATGAAAAGCCAGCGCAAATTCTGTGCGGCCTCGAGCGACCAAATCGCTTCGCTAATGTCACGGATGACCTCCCGCTGCCTCGCAGCACCCTCTTCACTAGGCACTTCCATGCTGCTCTCGGGCTTCGGATTCCCTTCGATGTTCGTGGTAACCACAAGCATTGATGAGCGTAACATTCTGGCTTGGACGACACCCTTCACCGCTGAGGCAGAAATCTCCAGCGAGTCGGAACAACCCGGCTGCTCGGGGAGTTCAGAGTGTGGATCTCCTTCTGGAGTCGTAGTGGCATCGATGATCAGCTTGTCGTGGATGTTGTCCCATGGCGCAGTGTGAGCTAGGGTGTCAGCGACCATCCCCCTCAGGAAGACGAGATCCTCAGGGATGTGTACACGGTAGTCGAGGGCGTCGAGAAGAGCGTCGAGATCCTTGACTGGATGGCCCTCATCCACAGCAACCACGACCTTCTGGAACATCAACTGCCCCGCACCCAGAAGGCCCAATGCCGTCTTACGCGCCTGCCTCGGGTAGCGCTGCTTGGAAGCCATTATGGCGAGGTTGTGAAAACCGGTCTCAAGTGGTAGGAACAAATCGACGAGATCACGTTGCTGGAATTTCAGCACAGGCAGAAAGGCATCGCCGACGGCTTCGCCAAGGTAACCATCCTCCATCGGAGGCAGACCCACGATGGTCATGGGAATCATCGCGTCTCTGCGATGGGTGATTCGTGTGACGTGCATTACCGGGTAAGGCTCAGGTAGAGAGTAGTAGCCGAAGTGGTCACCAAAAGGCCCCTCAAGTCTGGTCTCTCCAGGTACAGTGTAACCCTCTATGACTACATCGCACTCGGCTGGCACCCAGAGGTCGCTGGTCTCGCACTTGACTATCGAAAGCCTCTTTCTGGCGAGCAGTCCTGCGAATTCATACTCGGTTAAGTTGTCCGGCAATGGAGAGATAGCGCAAAAGGTCAACTCGGGTGGACCGCCCAGACATATCGCCACTGGCATTCTGTTCGTGGATGCGTCAGCGTGGTCGGCGCCGTGCTTGTGGGCCTGCCAGTGCAGACCCACCTCAGTGGGGCCGAACACCTGACTGCGGTACATGCCCATGTTGTGCACACCAGTCTCAGGATCAGCGGTGACAACCAGTGGAAGCGTCATGAAAGGCCCAGCGTCCTCCGGCCAAGTTCTCGGTATAGGCAGCCTAGTGACGTCGGGTTCCTCCATGACTACCTGTTGACAGGCCCCCCTCGAGACTTTGCGCGGCGCCATCGCCATGCCTTGCCTGGCAAGGCCTATCCCTGTCCATGGCGCCTTGAGTATACCACCGATGTCGGGTTTCATCAGGGCGACCATGCCCTCGCCGATCTGCTTCGGCTCCTCAACGCCGAGCGCCCTACAGGTTCGCTCCCTCGTTCCGTACAGGTTCATCAGCAGCGGAAACTTGCTGATACTGCCGTCCGGCAAGCGAGGCTGCTCAAATTTTATTGCAGGACCTCCTCGCTTCACGAGTCGGTCAGCGAAGCAGCCCGCCTCCAGTTCCACATCAACCGGATCGGGGATACGCAGCATATCGCCGGACTCCTCTAGAGACCTGACATACCGGGAGAGTTGCCTCCAGACCATGAGCCGGCGGAGCGCTCACAGAATGAGAAGGTTCGCTCGCCATCGTAGATGGCGCGACCGAGGGTTTCTTTGATATCGGACCTTCCGACGGCACCATGGGAGATGCCGTGAGCACCTGCGATGTCTTAGTTGTCGGAGCAGGTCCCGGTGGCGGAAACGCTGCTCTGCAGTGCGCTCGCAAGGGTCTCTCGACGATGATAATCGAGGACCACCCGGCAATAGGAACCCCTGTTCACTGCGGAGAGTGCATCTCTGAGATTGCTTGTGAGAACCTCAACCTAGAACTGCCAGAGCACGTCATTAGTCTCAGGGTGCATGGAATCAGGGTAATATTCCCTGATGGCACCGAGAAGTGCTTGACTGAGGAAGGATACGTCCTCGAGAAACATCTGTTTGAGAGGTGGATAGCAGAAGAGGCCACCGAAGCCGGGGCCAGTATGCACCTCAATCACAAACTAACCTCGATGGAGAGGGTGGAGGAGGACGGCCGCTTCGCAGGCTGGCTGTGCGACGGCAAGGGAGACGAGTTCCCGATTCGGGCCAAGGTCGTAATCGATGCCTCAGGGGTCGCTGCTGTCTGTTCGAAGATAGTCAAGCTCACAGATGAGAAACCGCTCAACGAGATGGGCAAGGTCGTGGCCGGCATGCAGTACGAGATGCTTGAGGTGCCGACAGACGGCTACCTCGACTTCTACATCTGGCCAAAGTACGCTGAGAAGGGCTACCTGTGGATGATTCCCAAATGCGACGGCCGCGCCAACGTAGGATTGGTCACCGAGAACAGGCCTCGGGCCAAGAAGTCGCTCGACGAGTTCATCGATATCACTCACTTCAAGGAACTCAAGCAGGTTCTTCCGCCCTGGAAGGAGAAGGGCAACCCTGCCTTCGGAGGGACCATCCCGATTTCTGGGCCCTTCGATAACACCCACTACGACGGATTGATGCTGGTCGGCGACGCCGCCGGCTTCACCTCACCGCTCTTCGAAGGCGGCTCACACCTTGCTCTGAAGTCAGCGGTTTACGCCGCCGACACAGCCGCCGCGGCTATCGCTGAGGGTGATCTCAGCGCCCAGCGACTGTCTGTGTACTCAAGGCTGTGGAAGGACGAGTTCCCGCCGTACGACAAGATTCTGCGTGGCAAGAATGCGCTGTTCGACCTGACAGATGACGAAATATCGGTGATGGCTCGTTGCTTCCCTGACGAGATGGGAGACATGGGAGTCAGTGGGAAGGCAATGGTAGGACTGAGGCTGCTGGTCCGCCGCCCTGCGCTATACTTCAAGAAAATTGTACCTGCGATGCTGGCATTCGGCTACAGCAGAGCTAGGTACTACGGGTGGTGATTCCGTACTCTCCGGATTTGGGTTTGCGCTACTCGCGCTCGCGCTACTGACCAGCCTACATCAGATTGCGCGACCTGAGAAGGCAGGCGACTCAATCGTTCGCAATGTCACGATGGCCGCACAGATATCCCCGTTTGCACTGTTGGTCGGAGCTTTCGTACTCGATGCCTCCTCACTTGACCTAGTCTCTCGCTACGGCGGTGACGAACTACCTTTGCTATATCGAATCTCATCCGTTTGGGGTGGCAGGGCGGGACCTCTTCTCCTCTGGGCTGCCATACTGGCAGTAGTGACCTGGTTCATGGCCAGAGATGACGAGTCAGCGCCGCTTGAAGTCAGAATCATGCACGGCTGGGTAGCCACGCTAGTGATTCTTTCATGGCTGCTCGACCCGTTCGCTGCGGCCACAGGCGGACAAGGCGAGCTACACCCACTCCTCCAGACCGATCTGATGGTCATACACCCTCCAATCGTGTTCTCGTACTACGCTCTGTGTCTGGCCACTGCCAGCGTAGCCCTAGCTGGGGTGATTAGGCGTGATACGGCCGAATCAGTCCACGCCGCTCAGCTACACTGGGCACGCGCCGGCTTCGTGCTAGGGAGCATTGGCATCGGGCTCGGTGGTCTGTGGGCATACACGGTGCTTGACTGGGGAGGATACTGGGCTTGGGATCCTGTCGAGACCGGCTCGATCCTGCCGTGGCTCGCGCTACTTCTCGTAGTGCATGTTCGAGCCAAGCCTGGATCCAGCGCAGTCTCGGCTGCGCCCGCCGTCGGACTGATTGCCGGAGCGCTTGCCTTCCACGCCACCCTAGTGACGCGAGCAAATGGCGTCTGGGCCTCGGTCCATGCCTTCGTGGCGGACGGCGAGGGCACGCTAGCCGACGACCCCTATCTCCGCGTCCTCAACATAGCCGATTTCAGTCCAGTAGGAATGGAAGTCACCTCCTACTTGGTGATAATACTGATTCTATTCTACTTCGCGTACGCGCACCTGCGACAGCAGCAGCACCTCGCAGTAGTTGCCTCTGGTGGAACTACTATGCTAGCGGCTAGACCGCAGCTCGCCATAGCCCTGCTACTATTCTTCTGCGCTGCCGCATACTGGATTGGATCGACCGCGGTCTTCGCAGTCGGACTCGTCCTGCTGCTGCTAATCGTACACGGCGACTCCGTACATCCTCCGATGCACTGGATCGCGATGGGTGTCCTTCTGATGCTTTTCTCCAGTTGGCTCTGGATTTCCGAGATTCAGCAGGCGGTCGCCGGGCTGGTCCCGTTCCTCGTCCCATGGCTACTATCTCCCGAGGACGAGGGTGAGTTCGAGGGATCCCTGCTACCTATTTCCGACTCTTCGGCACGGACCCGCGTCGCTAGGATGGTGCCTTGGTATGGTGGCACAGCCTTTCTACTCCTGACATGGTTGCTGTTGACCATAGAGATAGACGGCTCTAGCCTCCAAGCCCACGAGTTCTATGGTGCCCCTCTCATCGGGCTTCTTGCCGTTGGTCTGACACTGTATGCTTGGGGTCGCTCGATTACACCTGAGGCGGGCACCTCAATGGTTGGAGTAGTGCTGCTGGCCTCCATTGCCCTCGCGAGCGTCGCCGACCAGTTCTCACTCCCTGGAGACCCCGATTTAATATTCACAAACGGCATTACCAGAGGTGCAGTTGCTCTGTTTTTGTTGACTTGGCTGGTCTTCGCCCTACCATCAACCGCACAGCAGGCATGGCGCACCGCGAGTACCACTCTACCTAAGCTCAGAGAGGGCGGCCTAGGTAATCGTAATGCCGCCCGTACGAGACTGCTGGCCTCGCACCTAGCACATCTCGGCATCCTGCTGCTGCTGGTTGGACACGTCCTGACCACTACCCTTGTCGACCGCTCGGATCCATCTCACCTAGTAACTCTGGAGCGGGACCAGCCGGTCGAGCATGACGGCTACGAGCTGGTATTCGTCGGAACTGAATTGATATCCGCAGAAGATGAGGCCTACGACTTCGCCGTCGGCGACGGCTTCGTTGGAGTGTTAGTCGAAGTAAGGCGAGACGGCAATCTCATTGACACTTTGAGGCCGGGTATGCTACGGTTCGACTCTCCAAGCGGAGCAGTTAACTCGCGTTCGGAGGTCGACAGGATGACCGGTCTGACAGGCGACACAATCGTGATTCTGGACATCTTCCAGTCCAACGACCTGCTGAGTTCGATGATTCTTGGTGGGACTGATGAAGTCGAGACTGTCAGGATCACCGTACACAGTCTGAGGGGAAGCCACTTGGTCTGGGCGGGATGGGTTCTAGTGATGCTTGGTGGGGCTCTGGCCCTTGCCTCCAGTGACCGCTCTGCAGGGCACTAGAAGCGAGAGAAATATCACCTTCGGTGATACCGTTTGTATGAAAAAGGGGGAGCCGGTCGGCGGGTCGCCTAGGAGGCCTACCAATGGACGACGGAACGATAGTTCACATCGATTATGATCTCTTTAATGCGGAGACAGAGAAGCTCATCGAGACGACCCGCGAGGAGGCTGCCAAGGAGCACGACGTCCACGACGAGACCCGAACTTACTCTCCCATGGTCACCGTGATTGGCGACGGCCGATTGATTCCCGGATTCGAGGCCCATCTATCCGAGGCTGAGGCTGAGACGGACTACAACCTCGACATTGAGGCCGCCGACGCCTACGGCGAACGTGATGCGAGCCTCGTCGAGACCATCGGCCAGAACGTCCTGTTGCGTAGCGTGAAAGACCCTGAGATGCTTGGCATCGGTGCACAGGTCGAGATTGGCGGTCGCACAGGTATCCTTCAGTTCCTCAGCGCTGGGCGCGCGAGGATAGACTACAACCACCCACTGGCTGGCGTAACCCTTCGCTACGACTACCGAATCACGAAGGTAGTCGAGGACCGCACCGAGAAGGTCGAGACATTGCTCAACATGAACACTGGCCGCGACGACTTCGAAGTCGATTTCGATGGTGACGACTTGACCGTCACCACTCCTGAGGCCATCGCCTACGACCAGAACTGGGCCTTTGCCAAGTTCAGCCTCGTACGTACTCTGAGGGATCACCTCGGGGTCGGAGTGGTGGTATTCAGGGAAGTCCACGAACCCCGCGCGGTCTCCGAGGAAGAGTAACCGGCAGACGTCCATAAGTCCAATATGGGGCTCGCAGAGTCAACAAACGACACGCGGATTGAAGATAGGCTATCGTTTCCGATTGACGATGAAGCGTAGCAGCACTGCGGTTTCCATCATAACAATCCTGCTTGCATCTGCACTGACCAGTGGATGCCTCGGGCTGGCTGCCCAGAGAGAGGTCATGGAGACATGGAGGGAGCCGCCGCTGACAATCGAGAAGGAGGAGACCTTTGGCTGGGACCACACTTTCTACTCGTCAGGAGTGGAGGCGGCTGACCCGTATGAGAAGGAGGAACTGATTCAGTTTGACGAGAGCGTCACTATGCTTGTCATTAACTTCCGTGCGCAATTCCCTTGGTCGTCTCAGATTGAGGAAGTCATTGGCAACCAGACCAACGAGTTGCGATATGTCGAGGTGCGCCTGTATGAGCCCGGTGTCAAGGAGGCCGGCGGAGATCCGTTCTGGGAAATTGAGACTAGTAGCGACTACCCGCAGACACGATTCTCCATCGGCAACGGCACCTTCGTAGAGGGCAAGTGGACCTTCGAGGTTGAGGCCCGTGGCTACGGTATCACTGCACCGATAGAGCAGTTATCGTTTCACGATCATTTCGACGTCTATCTGACCATCACTCGCCCGTGCGTGCGCTTTGATGAGGTACATGAGAGCGGAGAATGCACCTACTTGACTGAACTGGACTAGCCTCTGGCCTCTATAGTGAGATGCGTAGCGCTTATGAGTCGAGGGCAGGTCGCCGCGACGCTGAGGATTCAACTTGGATGAGAGTCTAGCCCTTCTCGTGCCGCATGATGTGTACGAGCAGCACGCAGTGCACATAGGAACTAATCAGAAATCTGCGGACATGAAGAAGTTCCTAGACACCCTGCGTCAGGACTCAAGTGGGCTGCATCTGATTGACGTCCACGAGACCGATTCGCGTATTCGAGTAGTGGCCAAGTTTCTATCTCGCTTCGACCCTGAGAGGATTCTCGTCGTGAGTGCCCGGCAGTACGGCCAGCGCCCGGCTCGCAAGTTCGCCGACAACATCGGCGCGATGCGCATCGTTGGGCGTTTTATCCCAGGTACACTGACCAATTCACGTCTAAGGACCTACATCGAGCCCGAAGTGATTCTCGTCACCGACCCGGCTGCAGACGCCCAGGCCTTGTCGGAGGCCGTTAGTTCGGGCCTGCCGGTGGTTGGCATCTGTGATGCCAATAACATGCTGCGCAACGTCGATCTGGTTCTCCCTGCCAATAACAAGGGACGACGCTCACTAGCTCTTGTCTACTGGTTGCTGGCCCGAGAGATTCTCAAGATTGGGAAGTCCATATCTGACGCCGACTGGGAACGCTCCCAGAGCGTCGATGACTGGGAATCCACCTTCTGAAGCCTCGACGGCCTCATAGAGGGGTTACCGAACCGCCGCTCGTGCCCAATGAGTCCGTGCCGTTGTTCCTCGCCCCTATGGCAGGGGTCACCGATCTTGCCTACAGGCTTCTCGCGCGCGAGTGCGGTGCCGATGTTACCGTCACCGAGTTCACTGCCGCTTCGGGTCTGACTAGGCGCAACACGCACTCATGGCTCAAGGTCGAAAGCGATCCGCGTGAGAAGCCATTCATCCCACAGATATTCGGTGGGATTACCTCAGAGATGGTTGAGACCGTCGAATTGTTGCAGGACAGGGCCGACGTCATCGATATCAACTTCGGCTGCCCAGCTCCCAAGATATGCCGCAACGACGCTGGGGCCGCCCTTCTCAGGGATCCAGACAGGGTCGTAGAGATGGTGAGGGCCTGTCTCAATGTGGCCGAGGTACCGATTACTGTCAAGGTGAGACTCGGCACCGGTGGTGGACCCAACACGGCCCTAGAGGTTGCGCAGCGGCTGGAGGCCGAGGGCATCGAGCGAATCTGCGTGCACGGTCGCACACTGCGCCAGAGGTACTCCGGCGAGGCCGACTGGCAGCAGATTCGCAATATCGTAGAAGCCGTTGACATACCAGTCATCGCCAATGGCGATGTAGTTGACGCGACCACCGCCACAGCATGCCTCGAGGCTACCGGTGCAGCCGGCCTGATGATCGGACGCGGAGCCATAGGTAGGCCAACATTGTTCCATGAGATTAAGCGCGATATGGGCTGGCGCGACCAGAATCCTCCATGGGGATCTGATGACCCCGCAGTGGCCCGACTCTGGTGTTGGGAGCGATATCTTGAACTGAGTGATGAGGTATATCATACGCAGATGAACAAGAACCTCAAGCGGCACGCGGTATCTTTCACCAAGGGGCTACCAGGCGCTTCAGCCATGAGGGTTGACCTCCACTCCACACTAGACCAAACTGAACTTGGAAACAGGGTCACCGAATATTTGGAGGCGCTTTCTGATTCTCATACAGTGGCTGCCTGATAGGCGAGTTAATCAGAGCCTGTCCGATGCGGGAAACGTGTTTCCTTCGTTCAATGTACTCGGAGAGAATCTCCAATCCTGCTCAACTGAACCCCTTACAGGTTGGTTCAGAGACGGCTGCTGCAATACTGATCGCAGTGACAGGGGACTGCACACGGTATGCTGCTTAGTCACAGATGAATTTCTCGAGTTTGCTCGGCAGCAGGGAAACGATCTCATCACCCCTGCGCCAGAGTTCAACTTCCCCGGACTGAAGGCTGGAGACAGGTGGTGCGTATGTGCCCAGACGTGGCAGGATGCAACCGAAGCAGGAGTGGCATGCCCCATCGTGTTGGAGGCAACACACGAGGAGACGCTTCAGATAGTCGCTCTAGAGACTTTGGAACAGCATGCAGACTGACTACGCCAGAGCCTCATCGAGCCGCTTAGCAACAGTCCTCATCCGACGCAGCGTCTTCTCAACCAGACGCATCACCTTCTCCTTCACTGCATCTCCGTCTCTGCCGGCGATTCTGAATCCGTAAGGCATCCTTCCTCCGAGGGTGTTGAGCAGTATTTTCTGGGAATCCACCGGCACCGAGTCCAGTATCTTCTGCACCTTCTCGATGTTCAGCGACTTCTTCCTGACGCCAGAGATTAGAGCTTTCGAGACGGAATCGTCCAGTCTGCCTATCCCTCCTCTTGTCATCAACCATTCTTCGCCTCGTGCATCGTACTGCCGCATCATGCCACCGTACACGTCTTGGGCTATTCGATCCAGCATTGGTACACGCTCGACGATGCCTGCGGCCCGCATGCGCTCAATCGATCTCTGGACACGGGCCCGTGAGTCGTCGCACTTGTCGGCCAGAGCGAGCAGTGTGATGGCCCTACTGCTTGATGACAGCTCCTTGAGTAGGTTGCGTGACAACCTGTCGCCAGGCTTGGCTCGCTCGCCGCTCAGTCCGAGGTCACGTACCAGCGCATCGAACCAGTCCTCGCCTTCCGTGATGACACCCGGCTCGGCCACTTCGATGCGGAAGGCCATCTCATCATCCTCGCTAGAGGCGACCATCCTGTCGTCAGACTCGGAGATGACTTCGGCTAGCTTGGATAGGCGCAGGTCCAGAATCGCTCTGGCCTGTACCGATACCAACTCGATGGCTGCACTAACTGAACCCCCTCTGAGAACGTGGATATGCCAGCGCCCCTCAGTGTCGGCGGCCAGCAGTCCGGACTCCCTTAGTTTGACGAGTTGGTGGTGGACGCCGGTCTGAGACAGGCCGCTGGAGTCCCCCAGTGCTCTGGCGTCCCAACCTCTGAGAGGATCAATCAACACTGTCTCACGCAACAGTCTGTGCAGTGCACCCTGCTCATCCTCGACACTAGCTCCCTCTGTCTTGCGCCTGACCATTCCCATCGAATCGAGCAGCCAGGCCAGCAGGACATCCGGGTCCTTGCTACCCGTCGGCATTGGTGATTCGGACAGCCTGATTCTGAACATGCGCGCTCCGCGCGCATTCCTAGGCTCAAGAGTCTTGGCCAGTCTCCGGTACAGACTCAGGCGTATTCGACGCGAACGTCCAACCACGGGTAGTCGACCTCTGAGGTCTGCAGTCCGGACATGTGCGGCGCCAGAGCTAGTCTGGCAGGGCACAGTATACCGCGCTGGCGCAGTACCCCTATCGCTGAGTGCACCGAGGCACGAGACCTACCGAGGTCGCGCGCTAGTTGAGCCTGTGAGACCGGTTCGGGAGTCTTAGACAACCTAGCGACTACTTTGCGCTGTACGGTTGACAGACCAACTGGAAGCATCTCAGCCGCACGCCTCTGATCAGTCACACCAGTCCCGGCGAGAATCTCTACCTGTGAGGGCGCTCCAGCATAGTAACAGGTCCTCCCATTTACCGGTATAGTGGTCACCGAAGACTCGTTCACCAACACGCTGAGGTGGTGGCGAAGGGTGCCGTTGGCAGCGTCCAACTGGCGCTGCAACTCACGGAAGTGAATTCCTGGAGAACGCTCAAGGGTGTTGAGAATCCGCTTCCTAAGTGGGTGCTCCCAAGAGTGGTCTCTGGGCGCTGCCAGAGTGCCCTGAGCAGCAGGCGCGATTAACGGTATAAGGCCAGCAAGGCCCAGTGCCCCTCCGGCTATCGCAGCAAACCCGTCAACGAACCAAGGACGCGTACTGCGCCACTGCTCAATCAGTGCCATGACACCTTTCGTCGTCGTACGACCTTTGAAGCATACGGTTGGTTGTGTAGGGCATGCTCGGTATGTACACTCATTTGGATCCGACGACTTTACCCTGATACAGTTTCATGTAAGCGACCAGTGGACTTAGCAGCCTACCAGCCTCTCGACCATGCTCGGTGAGGCGGTAGATGACTCGAATTGGCGGGCCGTCATCGACCACCCTGTCCACAAGTCCGTTCTGAACGCAGGTGGTCAACTTGTCTGAGAGGGTCCTGCTGCTGATACCGTGCAGAAGTTTCCTCATCTCGTTGAAGCGACGGTCGCCAGCGATATACAGAGTCGCTAGGATCTCGATGGTCCACTTCGAGCTGAATATCGAGAACGCGTCTACGGCAGCATCGACCTCCCAGCCAATATCGAAGTCATCATCGTTGTATTTCCCGAACGACCTACGAATCATCGCGCCACTTTCCTCCACTTCGGAGATTGCCTCACGAATCATCTTGAGATCCGAAGAGGAGATTCGCAAGGGACCACGTGACATTGGTAACAGGTTGTGCAGTACCCATCTAGTGTATAAAATGCACCTCGGTGTAATCGTAAATACTTCTCGGTTGATATACAAGAATTGGATGATTGATGTATAAACTGCACTAAGTAGCAGGAGGAAACCACATGGATAGATTATTGGAGAATTGGTTAGACGAGACGATAGGCGATGGCGATGTAATGGTTGAGATACCGAGGTTCAGTCTGAGGGCATTACTCTACGCAAATATTGCCAACTACCGGGCACCTGCTTGGATTCAAACTCCTCAGAACAAAATGTAGTCAGGATTTTCACGAATTGGTATAGGAGGGCCTGCGTCCCTCGATTAATGCGCTCAAACCCTCAAGCGCGTCTGCAGTTTCGAAAATCCCTTCCAGTCCCCCGAGCTCGTCCTCTAGGCCCGCCTTGAGATCCGAGCCAGCAGCCGCGTTGAGTAAATCGTTTGCCATTGAGAGTGCGATTGGCGCGGCTCTAGACAGCGACTTGAGCTGCCTAGAGACTAACTTGTCCGCGACGTCGAAACCATCCGAAACTTCTCCGGACATCAGCAAGGACATGTTTCTGTCCGAGTAGAATGAAGTTGCGAAGGCGACCGTGAGATTCTCATAAGAAGGCGGGCAACCGGGATACTTGTCCTCGGGCTTACCTGTAGATGCTATCGAAGTCACGGTGTCGGCGACTTCCCAGGGCTCGACCAAATGGGTCAGTAGACCGAATGCCTCGGCGGTTGCCGCATCGAGGAAGTTACCTGCAAGCACCGCATAGCGAGCGCACTCGACACCACAGATACGAGGCGTCCGTTGAGTTCCTCCAAGCCCGGGATAAATTCCAATCCCGGTCTCAGGGAATCTGAACTGGGTGCGGCGGGTGCCGATCCTGTAGTCGCATGCTAGAGCCAGCTCAAGCCCACCTCCAAGCGCCAGTCCGGTGGTTAGCGCAATTGTGGTCTTCTGACTGTTTTCCAGCTTGCCCAGAACCGCGTGACCATGCGCGGTAAAGTCGTAGATGTCTTGAATCGCGTCGGCACGAATCTTGTCAACGAAGAATTTCACGTCCGCGCCGGCGACGAAGGCCTTACCCGCTCCTTCCAATACAATCGTTGTGATATCATCGCGGGTATTCAGTCCATCCAACGCTTCCCCCAGTTGTGATACCAAGGTGACATTCAGCGCATTCATCGCCTCGGGTCTGTTTATGCGCACCGTGGCGATGCCGTCTTCGACTTCGACATCGATGTATGAGAACTCAAACGACTCCTTCTTGTCAGTGAACCAGTCAGGCAGATTCAACTCCGCATCTGCAGCGTATGCAGATGCCATACGCACGGCTTCGCTCACGCCTATGCGGTTGGCAATCTCAAATGGCCCGCTTGCCCAGCGCAGACCGACCTTGGCGCCTCGGTCGACGTCCTCCATTGAGCAGATACCCTCGTCCACTATCTGGGATGAGACGGCGAAGACCTGTCCGAGTAGACGTTCGCGGATAACTACTGCAGACTCGTCGCTACACTCCTCATCTTCTCCAATCTCCCATGTCCTGCCTTCTGCGACGAGATCGCGTAGACTCTGAGTGGCCAAGTAGCGCGGTGTATCTAGCTGCGCAGCTAGATAGTCGGTAGAGTGCAGTGCAATTGGAGATCCTGTCAAGTTCATCAGCGCGAACGGCCCAAGGCCGATTCGAAATGCGTCGCGTGCCACAGCATCAATCTGACCAATCGAGCCAACGCCTTCCTCCAACAATCTACAAGCCTCGTTCAGCCAAGGCACGAAGAAGCGGTTGACGACGAAACCCGGTTTATCCTTGCAGACGATGACGACCTTGCCCATGGTCTTGCAGTACTGCTCCACTGCGGATAGGGTCTCTGACGAAGTGGTCTTGGCGGGGATGACCTCAATCAGCCTGTTCTTGGCTGGGTGATAGAAGAAGTGCAGTCCGACGAAACGATCCGGTCTACCGACAGCTTCGGCTAGGTCGTTGACGGAGAGTGACGAGGTGTTGCTGGCTAGGATGGTGTGCTCGTCGCAGACATCGTCTAGGATGCCAAATACCTCGGTCTTGATGTCGAAGTCCTCGAACACCGCTTCGATGACTAGGTCTGTGTCAGACGCGACGTTCTCAGTTCCGACTACTCCGGTGACACGACTCCTGATGCCCTCAATCTGGGCTGGTGAGAAGATTCTCCTCTCCAAAGCCTCCTCAAGAAAGTCTGAGATAATCTGTTGGCCCCTGTCGACCCATTGCTGCTCTCGGTCGACCATCTGGACCTCGAAGTGCTCTTGAGCGCTCTTCTGGGCGATTCCCGAGCCCATGTTTCCCGCACCGATTATCGCTATGCTCTCCACGGTGCGCATGCTCCGGCCACCTGTCTTTCATCCATCAATGCAGCGGAAAGCAAAATTCCAGTCGCCGCGAACTTATTCAGCCGGGTCAACCTGTGCAGGGTATGGAGCGCAGCCGTCGCCTCGCTGTGCTACTGGTTCTCCTGTTCTTGGTGTCCCTCTCGCAATCCGTTTACTCTCAGTCTACCGGGATGACTGGTAAGTCGGTCAGCGGCTGCACCTGCCATTCGAATTCGGGTAGTCTTTCTGCGTCCATAAACGGACTCCCCTTTGGCGCGGGTGGCTACACTCCAGGTGCGACCTACTCCCTGCAATGGGACGGCGGCCCCCATGTCTCTGGCGACGGAGGATTCAACTTTGACGTGAGCGCGGGAAGCTGGACGAATCTCGGTGCCTATGTGCAACTCTCAAGTGGTGAGTTGACTCACAGCAGCGATGCCGCCCGCTCGTGGACCGCAGACTGGATCGCCCCAGCTGCAGGCACCGGCGACGTTGATTTCACCGTCGCCGTGCTTTACGCCAACGGCAATGGTCAGAACTCGGGTGACACATGGGGCCATGGGGCGTGGACTCTGGGGGAGGCCAGCGGCTCTGGCGACACTCCACCGGTGGCCTCCAACGTCACCTACGTCCCGACCAGTCCGACCAAGGGCACCGGGCTGGGTGTTTCTTACGACTACCACGACGCCGACGGCGACTCCGAGCAGGGCACGCTGATCAAGTGGTGGCGAGACGGACTCAGAGTCTCATCGATAGATGATCTGACCGATGTGCCAAACAGCTGGATTGGAAGGGGGCAGCAATGGCAGGTCGAGGTCACTCCCTCTGACGTAAACCAAGACGGCGAGCCTGTGATGCTCGACCCAGTGACTATTGGCAACACATTGCCGGTTGCGAGAACTCTCGAACTATCTCCAACAGAACCTCTGAACAATGACGACCTCAGTATTGACTACGAGTACTTCGACCTCGATGGCAACATTCAGCAGAACACTGTCATCCAGTGGTATCTCGATGGTGGGTTGATGCCGGAACTGGATGGCTCGACCTCCGTATCGAGCTTGTGGACGAGGTCAGGGGACGAGTGGCAGGCCTCGGTGAAGCCGCATGACGGGACCGATTACGGTGACACCGTCTGGACATCTGTGTTAGTCATTGGATATTCGAATCTGCAACCTTTGGTTACAGCATACATCACACCCTCGGGCAACGCCGTGACCACCGATGCCCTACAGGTCATCGTGGGGTACAGCGACCCCGATGGAGATCCCAAGGAAGCGACTGAGATTAGATGGCTCAGGGATGGGACCCAGATATCCGCTTACAACGACTTGAACTGGGTTCCACCCGAAGCTACTTCGAAAGGCGAATCTTGGAACGCTGAGGTCAGGGTCTCCGATGGACTGATATGGTCTGAATGGGTGACTACTAGCACGTCCGTTATACAGAACACGCCGCCTGTAGTGACTTCAATTTCGATGCTCCCCGGGGGAGATCTGATCACCACAATGAACCTGACAGTATCCTGGGAGCAGAGCGATATCGACGGTGACGCAGAGTCGAACAGCGAAATCCGCTGGTGGGTCAACGGCGAGTGGGTCAATGACTACGATGACATGGTAACGGTCCCTGCCTCTGAGACCATTCGGGACCAGCACTGGTCGGTGCAGGTTATCCCTGGCGATGGAGAGGGTCTTGGATCGTCGATGAAGACGAATGCCCGCACAATACAGAACGCCCCTCCTGGCGTGCCCGAGATAATGTTGGGAGGAGACTTCGGATCGTCCGAACTAGGGGTGCCTGACTCTGTTCACGACCTAGTGGTGCAGGCTACTTCTGAGGACCCCGACGAAGAGATGGTTCTGTTCGACTACCAGTGGTCTAGGAACGGCTTCCATGTGCCTGACCTCGACAGCCAGCCAGTGGTCTCCTCGTCGAGACTTGAGCCCGGTCAGACTTGGAGCGTTACGGTCATCGCAAGCGATCCATGGGGTCTAACCTCATCATTCTCCAAAGAGGTAACAATCGCCAACCTCCCTCCCTCCGCTTCGTGGTCGACATCACCCGAACCGCTGGTTCCGGGAGCTATGATGAGCTTTGATGGAACTGCATCCACAGATTCGGATGGAGAGGTAGTGACTTGGTTCTGGACTGTCAACGGTGTTAGTTTGTCCGGGCCAGTAATTGACGTGCTTCTCCCCGGAGGAGTGCACACGATCGCACTAACTGTGATAGATGATCTAGGCGATTCTGACACATTGGAGAACGAAGTGATCCTAGGCTCGGTCAACTCGGTTTCAGAACTCTCAGCTTCTCTCGATGGCTCGACCGTCATACTCACATGGAACGGAGCTTCCTCGGAATACCGAGTCTACAGTTCCACTAGCCCAATCACAACCGTGGTCGGGCTGACAGTGCTCGACGCCGTGCCTGCATGGGGAGACCCTGTACCGCTCGATATGGTTCCTGTTGGAGTTACCAGCGACACCTTGTGGAGCGGAACAGTTCCCGCTGCAACAGTACTCTACTATGCTGTGACGACGATGGTTGACGGACATGAGGTGGTTTGGGTTTCAGGCGCGAACATGGTTAGCGTCGATGCCACGACCGCCGCCGAATCAGTCGATACCGATCCAACCGGCTCACCAAAACTTCTCGCTCTGCCGATAGCCGCGCTACTGATGATTCTGGGCGCAGCGGCCATCGGAATTACACTGGCGGAGAGCCGCAGGAGGTCGACGTGATGCGCTCCCGGACCACTGTACTAATCGTCATCGCACTGCTGTTCGCCACCAGCGCCAGCGTGGCAAACCCCGCCGGTCAGGGCGATGCCGATCGGAACTACACCTGTGGAGGCTCGTGCCACGGCGACCCGGCACTCAGCAGTCCGTCAGACGGAATTGTGACAGTATCGGTCGACCCCCTCTCATTTTCTGGTACCGCAACGGCAGTACATGTAACGGCCAGTGGGATGAGCTTGTCAGGCAACCGCCTGCTCGGAGTGTTCCTTCTGAGTTCGACCAGCGGCAACGACGATCATCCCGAGGACCACGGTTGGAATATCCTGCAAGACCCCAATGGAGGCACTCACAACTATGTCGAGGTCGTTGTCCCACCCAGCGGCTCGGTGACGCTGACTTGGGTGATGTTGGCTCCCGAACAGTCCGGCATTCAGACTCTCTTCACGGAGATTCACCATGGCTCCAATCCTAACAGTAATAATTGGGCCTATTCGGCACTCACTCGTGGATATGTGGTGGATGTCCAGCCTGTGCCAGAGAACCTGCCCGGTTTCGCTTTCGACTGGACTCCCGAGAACAGAGTGACCGGCGATGACTCACCGACTGTGGTTAGGACGCGGAACACAACTTCGGTGTCGATTCAGTGGATGCTAGAAGGAGAATGGGTGCCACACGACGCCGAGATCACAGGCGAGGGCGACGAGTGGTATGCGATGCTCCCGGCAACCATTGGCGACACTAGGATTCAGTATCAGGTCACCACATCTAACGGGGACTTCTCGATAGTCCAGCCGTGGCTGACCGTGGCTACTGAGCCGGCCGCTTTTGATGGCGAGATATGGGGTGCGAGAATGCAAGCTCTCGCTTTCGGACTACTCGTCATGGCGTTCCTGCTCTCGCTGCAGGCTAGACTCTCCCCTTGGGAGGGCCGCCCCGACCTCGACCACACCGAGGAGGTCGAAGCAGCTGAGACGCCGCCTGAGCCTCCAGGACTAGAGCTTGCGGACGATTACTGGTCGAGACTGGTCTCGTCCGAGGAGAATCCTGGATGGTTATGGGACCCAGTTGAAGAAGAGTGGGTGGCAGACCCTAACAATCCGCCAGAAGGTGGTGAGTAATGTTCGGCGCAGCGACGTTCCACGCCGCGATGGCTGAGGTGGTCGTGGGATCAATGGTGTTGGCCACACTTTGCGCGGTGGGATGCGCAATAGCCTCAATCTTCCCGAATATTGCCGGTGGAAGACTGTCATCCGAGCGAGTTATGGTTACGATGGACAAGGCTTCCATTGCTGGAGCCTTGCTAGGCCTTGTGTTCATGCCTATCGCAGCTCTGAGTGGTTCCTTCGCCGCCGACAACGTCGTCAATAACGCACTGCTCTACAACAAATTCGTGTACACCGGTCTAGCCTTTGGGTTCTGGGCCTCGTTCGCCATAGGTAGGATACGCCTAGGACCGGGGGTCTGGCAGCACCGCTCGCTTAGCGCGCTTCAGGGAGTCACGGCGGCCATGGCGATGCTGATGACCACCATGGCTTCGTCAATTGGTGGCAAGTTGGTCCGCGGTGAATCGCTGTTCGATATCATGCCGGTTTGGTTGCCCTCTGATTCGGCCACGGTCCTCAATCCAATCCTTTCAGCCGTACTACTCCTCGTGGGCATAGCAGCTCTGGTCGTGGTGTTCAAACTCGGCCCTAGAGCCGAACGCATATCACTCGATTAGTTGCGAGATCTGCGATTTCTGCGTATCATCACAACTGCGATTAAGCTCAGAATACCGATTACACCGGCGGAGACGAAAAGAATGGCTGGTGACTCTACTCCGAATGGCCAAACGCATTTGCTCTGCCCGACGAG
>Ga0206678_10000816_pt1 | contig 19830 bp, 12 predicted proteins | sample M180m12015metaG_FD_155453 | JGI IMG/M metagenome (GOLD analysis project Ga0206678, IMG submission 155453) | Ammonia-oxidizing marine archaeal communities from Monterey Bay, California, United States - M1 80m 12015 | ecosystem: Environmental > Aquatic > Marine > Intertidal zone | place: USA... | reverse complement strand
CGCAGGCCGAGGCAACTGGCACCAATATGCTGATCAATTGCGCAAGCCAGGAATATTTTGGCGCAGTCGCTGAAAAGGCGCTCAGGCTCAATGTGGTCACCCCAGTTTTCATGGAAGACAAAGGGCGGGGCCCTAAAATTGTAAGTTTTTTTGCAAAGCGGGCACGCGGCGCGATGGCGCGACACATCATCAAGAACCGGGTTACAAATCTTGACGATGTGCGGGACTTTGATGCTGGTGGCTATATCTTTCAGCCGGATCAATCGGATGACGCGCGCCTTGTTTTTATTCGACCCTATCCTAGTATCTAACGGGCAGTTTCCATTTCTTGAACGGCAAAGGGTGGCATGGCATCGTGCGGACAGGCGTCTGCGATCTGGCCGTAGATCTCGGCTTTGCGTAGTGGCTTGGTCAAATAGTGATCAACGCCCGCTGCCAAGATGCCTCTGTCGTCACCGTCCAATGCGTGGGCAGTCACCGCTGCGATTGGTACGTGGCTGCCTGTTTTCTTTTCGATTTTGCGAATTTCTTGGGTCGCTTCCTTGCCATCCATCTCGGGCATGGAAATATCCATGAAAATCAGGTCGGGCGCAAATTTTGAAAATTGCTCAATTGCCTCAACCCCATTTTTGGCGAATTTAAGATCAATTTCGATCTCTTTTACCATTTTGCGAAAGACAAGTTGGTTTGTCTTGTTATCCTCTGCTGCCAATATCCGCATTTTACGCTCTGTCTTAACGGGCTTGGGTGACCCATCATGTGGCAGGTTAATCTCGGAAATAATTGGGCCAACGCTTTGCAACCGGGCAAATAGATCGGCACGGTGCAAGGGTTTTTGTAGCACTGCATGCAGATGTTTCGCCCCCGGATCCGCGGCGGCAACGCTCGGATTAGAGCTAAGCAGCAGAATGGGTGTGTCATGGCCTGCCGCCCTTACGGCTGTGGCCAGCTCCAGTCCATCCATTTCAGGCATGTTATGGTCAGTCAGGATCAGGTCAACTTCGTCAATATGGTCAAGCGCCTTTGCCCCCGACGCGCAGCAGATCACGCCAAGGCCCAGTTGTTCCAGTTGACGCTGCAAAATAATGCGGTTGGCAAAGATGTCGTCTATGACGAGCACTTTGCGAAGCCCATTGGGAACCGGCTGCGCCTCAGGCAAGATACGATCGGTTGTCTCAAGCGGAATTTGGAAGCCAAAGCATGAGCCTATACCTTCTTCGCTGCTGGCCCAAATCTCGCCGTTCATGAGTGTGACCAAACGTTGCGAAATCGCAAGGCCGAGGCCAGTGCCGTCAAAGTGTCTATTGCGTTCGTTTTCAACCTGATTGAATTCGCCGAATATGTGGTCCTGTTTGTCCTCTGGAATTCCGATGCCGGTGTCTTCGATCACGATTGTCACGTCGGCAGTGCTTGTTGCCGGGTCGGACACGCCCGTGACCCGCACCAGGACATGACCCTGAGCGGTGAACTTGACCACATTGCCTATAAGGTTTGTCAAAACCTGCCGGATGCGACCACGATCGCCGACATATGTCGTTGGCAGGAACATGTCATAGTCCAAAAGAAGGGTAATCTCTTTTTCACGAGCTGAAGGCTGAAGCAGCATGATCACCTCGTGAATGCAGTGCTCCAAATCAAAGGACTCTGCGTACAATTCCAGCTTTTGCGCCTCGATCTTGGAATAGTCGAGAACGTCATTGATGATCGCCAGCAGCGCATCGCCCGAATTCTTAATTGTGTCGACATAAGGCTGCTGTTCCTCGTTCAGGCTGGTATCGCCAAGTACATCGGCCATGCCAACAACGCCGTTCATCGGCGTCCTTATTTCGTGGCTCATATTTGCTAGGAATGACGATTTGGCATGGTTGGCGGCTTCGGCCTCTGCCCGTGCGGCTGTGAGTTTTTTTTCGTATTCCACGGTTTCGGTGATGTTAAGACCAAGCGAAACCATATCACCGCTCGCGCCACGCTGGTCGATCAGCTTGATATATTTGTCGTTCCACAACCGGACCGTAATTGGTTCTGGGTTTGGTTGCATCCATCGATCCAGCATCATTTGCCGCCAATCACTTGCTGAGAGGGTACACGTATTCACAATCCCCTCGTCTGTAAGAACTTGAAGCAAGGTGACATAGTGCACGCCCGGCGCAATGATCTTTATATCATCAAAGACAGTGAGGTAGCTGGCATTCGCTGCTAACAGGCGGTTTTCAGAGTTGAAGATCGCAAAGCCGTCGCTGATGGTCTGTACTGAATGCCACAGCCGTTGCTCTGCCAGTTCCACCTTTTGGTTGGCTTGCCCCAGCTGGGATCTGACGCGCGCGTTTTCGGATGTAACCGTGGCTACCTTGGCCCGGGTTTCGACGATTTCGCCTTGCAGTTCAGCGGCGTGTTTGCCCAATTTGCGATTTGCCGCCGACAGCTCTGCCTGCTTGAGCTCAAGCAGGCGTTCAGCTGCGAGGCGGCGGCGCCTTTCCTCTGTTAGCTTGTTTGCAAGGCTCATTGACCCGCTCCGCGACCGTGGTGTCCGCTTAGGTTTGCCACAGCCCCAGTGAAGATCGCCTTAATTGCTGTCCGACGATATTTTTCTTATCCGAGGTACATTTACGGGTGTGCACGGCTGTTTCGATGTCGCCGCTTCCTTGAATGTAAAATTCGTGCCACGCAGCGTTTAACTCATGCCAGTGTCGTACTTTTCTAGCCGCGACCCTCGCGCAGCCAAGCGCATATTGTGAAACTGGCAGCCAGTAACAGCACCAGCCACGCCGGAAGTAGCGCTGTCTGACGCACGTCAACTGTTTCATAGCCACCGCGTGGGGTGATCCCGATCCAGCCGCGGCCCGCAGCGGGCCGTCCTTCGCGCACTGTCCGGATGCGCGGCGTGCCGTTTTCCAAGCGTAAAATGCCACCTCGAGCCGCAGTCACGGCGTCAAACATTATGGCTGCACTTGAAATCGTTGCCTCAAATTCGCGTGGGGCTGCCGGGCCAAGTCCGATCACTGTTTTCTGATTGCCATTTTCCAACCTGTAAAGGCCGATTTGCGGGCCATCAAATCGGGTGCCGAACTGGCCCGGCTCTTTTGGCGTCATCTCAAGTTTGGTGATCGTGCCGTCTGGACCAGTGATTGTGACCGGCGGAACTGCTTCTGACAAGGTGCGGCGGATAATCTGCATGCTTTGGCCGTTGGCGGTGGCTGTTAGCGCCTCTTCCTCCAACTCGGGTTCTTTCATCATCCAGTGAGCAAGACGGCGCAGCAGCTCTAATTGTGGCCCGCCGCCCTCATAGCCACGGTTCCACAACCATGCATGGTCTGACGCCAGCAGCGCGACCCGACCCGCGCCGACCCGGTCAAGGATCAGCAGTGGCCGCGCGTCGACGCCTTCCATTACAACGGTCCCTGACGTTGTTTCTAGATCGATTTGGCGCAACCAGCGCCCCCAATCGCCCGCACTGGGCAAGCCGGACGTCACAGGGTGGCGTTGGCCGATATCAGACACGGACGGCTGAAACGGATCTTCGATCACGCGGGCCGAAGGCTGGGCTGGCATGATGCTGCCCAAAGGCGAGCGATAGATGCTGTTGGCGCCTGCGAAATCTGGCCCCGCCGCCACCAGCACCGCGCCGCCGTCCCGGACATAGCGCGCGACGTTGTCTAGATAGAGGGACGGCAGGATGCCACGCCTTTTGTAGCGATCAAAGATGATCAGGTCGAAATCGTCGATTTTTTCTAGGAACAGTTCGCGTGTTGGGAAGGCGATCAGCGATAGCTCGCCTACGGGTACGCCGTCTTGCTTTTCGGGTGGGCGCAGAATGGTGAAATGTACCAGATCAACAGAACTGTCCGACTTTAAAAGGTTCCGCCACGTGCGTCCACCTGCGTGCGGTTCGCCCGAAACAAGCAAGACGCGCAGCCGATCGCGGATACCGTTCATTTGGATCAGTGCGGTGTTGTTGCGATCTGTTAACTCTCCATCTGCAGTAGGCACGGTGAATTGGATCACATTCCGCCCGCTATGGGGCAGGGTGATTGGCACGGTTACATCCTGCCCGATCCGCAGGTTGAAACGTTGCGGAGGTGCCCCATCCAACGAAATATCGATTGGGGCAAGACCAACATCCGTTGGCGCCGCGCCGCTGTCTTCGATTCTTAGTGTCAACGTGACCGGTTCGCCAATAATGGCAAAGGCTGGGGCATTTTTCACCAGCAGGCGGCGATCCCAGTCCGTCTTGCGTCCGGTGAGCAGTGCATGCAGGGGTGCGGGCAGATCGACAGGCAGATCGCTGTCATGCACCTGTCCATCAGTAAGCGCGATCAGACCTGCAATGCGCGCGCGCGGCTCTTCGGCTAATGCGTTCGAAAGGGCGCTCATCAGCCTTGTGCCTGTGTCCTCTTCGCCATCAGGAATTGTGACGCGGCGCACTTGGGTGCTGCCCTGTGCAGCGAGAGCTGCGGTGAGCGCTGCGGCAGCGCTCTTGGTCTGTGTGGTGCGGTCCCCAAGTCGTTGGCTTGCACTCTCATCTTCGGCAAGGATCACGATGTCAGTCAGCGGTGCGCGGTCTTCTTGCTGAAAGGCTGGGCCGGACAAGGCTCCGATGATGATCACTCCGGCCATCCCACGCAACGCCCAGCCGCGCAGACCCCTAACGCCGGCCAGTGCGACACTTGACAGTATGATACCTGCCAGCGTCGCCAGCACAGGCCAAGGTAAAAGTGGATCAAAAAGGACAGTGCCCGTCATTGACCTAGCCGATCCAGCAAGGCAGGCACGTGAACCTGATCGCTTTTGTAATTGCCGGTCAGTACATGCATCACAAGGTTCACACCAAAACGATACGCCAGTTCGCGCTGGCGTTCACCGCTGAAGCCACGTCCAACAGGCAACATGGCTTGGCCCGATTTTGTCACCGCCCATGCCGCTGCCCAGTCGTTGCCACCGATAACCACCGGTGTCACGCCATCATTGAGGTTGCGAAACGGCATACCATCGACCTGCTCTGCTCCGGGAGGGGCGGATTCTACCCATATTTCGCCGCGGGCATGACGACCGGGAAAATCCTGGAGCAGGTAAAACGTGCGCGTCAGCACATGGTCGCGCGGCACCGGTTCCAGTGCCGGAATATCCAGCGACCGGGCCAGATCGCGTAGTTTGCGGCCATTTGGACTGGCCGTGCCAAAGCCTGTGACGTCCGCATCGCGCGTGTCAAACAGGATCAATCCACCCAAACGCAGATAATCATTCAGTTTTGCATAGGCCTCTTGTGAGGGGCGCGGTTGATCCGGGGTTATGGGCCAGTAGAGCATTGGAAAGAATGCCAGTTCATCTGTTTCGAGGTTTACACCCATTGGAGCATCGGGCTCTACCGAGGTACGGAAAAACAGAGTTTCTGACAGACCGAGCAATCCAGCCGCAGCAATGCTGTCTACATCCGCATTGCCAGTGATGACATGGGCTAAAACAACCTCGGTTGCGGCGGTGCTTACGGCTGCCGGTCCTTGTTGCGCCTTTGCGGAATTACCGGGTAGACACAGCATTATCAGGGCGCAAACGGATGCAATTCGCCCTGCGTTTACACCACGGGCCAACCGCCCCGACAGTGCCAGAGACGCGATCACGTCCAAAAGCATCAGAACAATTGCTGCAGCAAGCAAGACACCTGCCAATCGCTGCTCCGGTGCAATGGTCAGACCAGACACTGGGATGTGAGCAGGCCAGACAACAGGCTCTAACGTTGCATCGGACGGTAGAACGTTACGAGCAAGGCTCTGGTCGCCAGAAGTGTACACACCTGGTGGCAAGTCGGGGCCGGTTGGGGCACGTATCAGTTCCGGTCCGGCCACACCGGGCATGGCACCCGCATCAGTGAGCATGCCAAACCCGTCCATAATCAGTTGGGGTGTCCAGATGGTGCCTTTGAGGTTTTCGGCTGTGGGGCCGCTGTTGGTTGATGAAACGGCCAATCGTTCCAGCATTTCGACAAACAGACCGGATAGGGGCAGTGACGACCATTCGGCATTGGCAGTGACATGGAATAGAACGATCTGGCCTTGTCCTACGCGCTTGCGCGTCACCAGCGGGGTGCCGTCGCTCAGTTCGGCAATGACACGCTGGGCCAGCGTCGGATCAGGTTGCGCTATGACTTGCGCGGTCACAGCCACATCCCCCGGGAGGTTGAGGCCAAAGAAAGGCGATCCCTCGCGGAAAGGTGCCAGTGCTTTGGGCGCGCCCCAGCTCATTGCTCCGCCCACGCTTCGCCCGCCAGAGCGCAGCCTGACGGGCATCAGCGGGTCTTCTTCGGTGCGGCTGACCTTGCTGCTAGCGATACGCGGCCCGGCAAAGCGCAGCAACAATCCGCCACGCTCGACCCAGTCTGCAATGGCGTCTGCCTCACCATCCGCGAGCGTGGCCACATCGGCCAGTATGATGACGTCAGGATTGGCGGGCAGAATGTCGTTCAGCGCACCGCTTAGCAAATCTGCGGTGGGTGCCAGTGCGCGTTCGAGGTAATGCAGCGGCGATAACAGTTCGAGGCCCTCGCGCCCCTCTCGTCCTGCGATTAAAGCAACTTCGCGACGGCGCAGACTGTCGTCGACCAGCGTGACACTGCCGGCAGAGCGGGCGCGCTGTATCTCGAACCGGTTGACGCGTGCGCGCAATTCTGAAGGCAGCGACAGGGCGGCGCGTGCCATGGAATCACCGATGCCAAAGACTGCGCTGGCGGTTGCCAGTGTTGCTTTATTTCCCGCCGGGTCGCGCCCTTGGGCAAGAATGTTCACCGCGCGTTCCCGACTGCTTACAGCTCTGAGGGCAGTCAACTCGACAACACCATCTTTGTAGGTGGCTGGCGCCAGCGCAACTACGTCCTGCACCGATTGCACCGCCCGCACTGGACCACGTGCCTCAAGGGCTGCCAGTATGAAGGCATGGTTGGGGTAAGCCAGCCCATCGCTGAACCAGATCGTCTCGAATGAACCCTCTGGCAGCGTAGCCTTAATGCCTTCGGCCGGACCGGGCTGCCAAGGTGTGGGAACGATCCCTGCTAGCCGCGCTATTACTGTATTGGCGGCCTGAAACACAGGCGGTGCGGGCTTGGTCAACTGCAAAAGTGCGACCTCGCGACCCGCGGCACCTGCCCGACGGAGTTCTGCCTCAACAGCCTGCATCTGGCGTGGCCAGTTGCCCGCACCAGCCCAGCTTCCGTCCAGGGCTATCAGCAGGGACCCATCGCCTGTCTCTGCAGTATCTTTCGGGTTCAGCACCGGGCCCGCCAGCGCGATGATCATCGCAGCGATTGCAAATATTCGGAGCAACAAAAGCCACCACGGCGTCCGGTCTGAGACAGCCGCATCATCGCGCAGGCCCAACAGCAGCACCACGCCGGGAAAGCGTTGGCGGATCGACGCAGGAGGGATCGCCCGTAAGATTAACCACAGGATCGGCAATGCAATCAGCGCGGTCAGCAACCATGGTGTCGCAAAACCGAGGGGGCCTATCATGGTCATGCGCTGATCTGCCCGCCATCCAGTGCACGCCACAGCCATAGAAGGCCAGATTGTGCAGATTTATCGGTGTGGTGAGCCCCATATTGCCACCCGGCCGCAGCACACAGGTGCTGCAACTCGGCCTTGCGCGTGGCCAGCCGCTCGAGATAGCGATTTTTCAGATCTGATGCCTTTAGCGTTTCATGCTGCAGCGTACCGCCCATGCTTTCAAATATCGTCCGGCCGCGAAATGGGAAGGCTTCTTCGGCGGGGTCCAGCACATGGCAAAGCACGCCGCGTACTCCACGGTCGGCCGCTTTGGTCAGTGCGGTACGCACGCCTTCGATGTCGCCCATGAAATCCGATATGAACAGTGCGCGTGCATGGGGGATCATGGCCCGGTGTTCTGGCGGGCTGTATTCTTCATCAGTATCTTCCGAGAATATCTCGGCCAGACGCAGAATCTGCGCATTGCCTCGTCGTGGCGGCAGCTGGCTGCCGGTGACACCAACGCGCTCGCCACCTCGATTCAAAAGTATTGCGACTGCAAGGGCCAGTACCCGTGCGCGTTGTATCTTGGTCGACAGATCGCGCGCCGAGGCGAATTGCATTGACGCGCCTTGATTAACCCACAGCATCACCGATTGCGCGATTTGCCATTCGCGTTCGCGTACGAATTGAACGTCTCCCATGGCGCTGCGCCGATGGTCGATCATCCGACGGCTGTCGCCTTGCTGTGCGGGTCGATACTGCCAGAAATCATCCCCCATGCCAGCACGTCGGCGGCCGTGTTCCCCAAGCAGAACGGCACCGGCCAAATGTTCTGCCCGAGCCAGCAGTGGCGGCAGGTGCGCGGCCTGCGTCTCTGCCTTTTTGCGAAGAACGAGGGGTGTAATCACGCAGCGGCCTCGCGCCTGCTGACGTGGGCGGCAGTTTCGTCAATCAAGTCGACTAGACTGTCACCCCGTGCCCGCGCGGCAAAGTTCAAAGCCATCCGGTGCGACAGCACTGGTCTTGCCATATCGATGACATCCTCGACCGATGGCGCAAGCCGCCCTTGCAACAAAGCTCGTGCGCGCACCGCAAGCATGAGGGCCTGTGCGGCGCGCGGGCCCGGCCCCCACGCCACTGTTTCACGCACCTTGTCCGAGGCATCGCTTGCAGTTGGCCGAAACGCGCGCACCAGGTCGAGGATCATTTCAACGACACTGTCGCCCACCGGCATACGCCGCAGCAAGACCTGTGCGGCCAGTAGTTCGTCGCTGGTAAAGACCTGCACCGCGTCATCTTCGGCAACTCCTGTTGTGGCAATCAGTATGTCGCGCTCGGTTTTGCGCTCGGGATACAAGACATCGATTTGAACGAGGAACCGGTCAAGCTGCGCCTCGGGCAGGGGATAGGTTCCCTCCTGTTCAATCGGATTCTGGGTGGCCAGCACATGGAACGGGTTGCCAAGTGGGCGGTCCTCTCCGGCAACCGTAACTGTCTTTTCCTGCATCGCCTGCAAGAGTGCCGATTGGGTGCGCGGCGATGCGCGGTTTATTTCGTCAGCCATTAGCAATTGACAGAACACAGGGCCGGGTAAAAAGCGAAAAGCACGCGTGCCATCCTCTGTCGTGTCTAGAACTTCTGAGCCAAGGATATCTGCAGGCATCAGGTCGGGTGTGAACTGGACACGGTTGCCATCCAAACCCATGACTGTGCCCAACGTTTCGACCAAACGGGTTTTGCCCAGCCCCGGCAAGCCGATCAACAGCCCATGACCACCGCACAAGAGCGCTGTCAGAGAAAGATCTACGACCCGTTCCTGACCGATGAAACTACGCGTGATTGATGCCTTGGCCTTGGCCAGTTTGACCTCAAGCGTTTCAATTTCGGTCACTAAATTTTCTGTGTCAGGCATGACAACTCTTTCAACAAGGATATATGCTACCTCACAACTTATCTCCCAAGTGCGGAATGGCAAAACATATGAGCGGACAAAAAACCGTGACACCGGATGCAGAAAGCCTCGTGGCGTCGATCAGCGCCACAAAAACGCGCGGTTTGCCGCCTGTGCACCTGTGGAACCCGCCGTTTTGCGGAGATCTGGATATGCGCATCGCGCGCGACGGGACGTGGTTTTATCAGGGCACACCAATCGGGCGGCCGGGCTTGGTCAAGCTCTTTTCGTCGATTCTCAAACGCGAGGACGGCAAATATTTTCTTGTGACCCCGGTGGAAAAGGTCGGGATCACCGTCGATGATGCGCCTTTTGTTGCGCTTGATTTCGAGGCTAAGGGAAACGCCTCGGATCAGACCCTCACCTTTGAAACCCATGTGGGCGACAGCGCGGTTGCGGGGCCTGATCACCCGATCCGGGTCGTCCGGGATGCCAATACCGGCGAGCCGTCGCCCTATGTTCTGATCCGCGCTGACCTTGAGGCACTGATCGACCGCAAAAGCTTTTACCGATTGGTGGATTTGGGCGTGCACCACGAGGGTTGGTTTGGTGTTTGGTCTGGCGGACATTTCTTTGGTATCATCCCTTCGGATGAACTGCCCTGAGATATCAGTCGAGCGTATTGTCCTATGCCAGCCAATAGACAATCAAAGGCGTAAAATAAAGGCCAACCAACTCAGTGCGCTTCGGCCCAGTTGCGCCCTTGCCCCGCATCGACTGTAAGTTTGACGTCCAGTTTGACGACCGGCTCAGCGGCACCTTCCATCACCATGCGGGCCACATCGATCAACCTGCCGCTTGCGGCATCCTCAACCTCGAACAGCAACTCGTCATGGACCTGCAGCAGCATCTTGGCGGGGAGGTCTGCAATTGCATCCGGCATCCGAATCATTGCCCTGCGGATCACGTCTGCGGCTGTTCCCTGAATCGGCGCGTTGATTGCCGCGCGCGCCGCAAAGCCAGCACGTGGGCCTTTGGATGCGATTTCGGGTGTGTGAATGCGCCGGCCGAACAGGGTTTGCACGTAGCCGTGTTCCTTTGCAAAGGCCTTGGTGTCATCCATATAGGTTCGGATGCCGGGGAAACGTTCAAAGTACCGATCGATGAACCCCTGTGCCTCGGATCTTGGTATGCGAAGATTGCGCGCCAGACCAAAGCCCGAAATTCCATAGATGACGCCAAAGTTGATTGCCTTGGCACGGCGGCGCACATCTGCAGTCATCTCGTCCAGGGGCACATCAAACATTTCTGATGCTGTCATGGCATGAATGTCCAGGCCATCGGCAAATGCTTGTTTGAGAGATGGAATATCCGCGATATGGGCGAGGATGCGCAATTCGATTTGGGAATAGTCGAGCGCCACCAGTGTTTTGCCCTCTTCGGCGATAAAGGCCTCACGAATGCGCCGCCCTTCCTCGGTTCGGATGGGGATATTCTGCAGGTTCGGGTCTGTTGAAGCGAGCCGCCCGGTTGATGCGCCTGCAATGGAATAGGATGTGTGCACCCGGCCGGTGTCTGGGTTGATATGATCCTGCAGCGCATCCGTATATGTCGATTTGAGTTTGGACAATTGCCGCCAGTCCAGAACTCGGGCCGGCAGTTCGTGTTCGGTGGCCAGATCTTCCAAAACATCGGCGCCGGTGGCATAGGCACCTGTTTTTCCGCGTTTTCCACCCTCGATGCCCATCTCATCAAACAGGATTTCACCCAGTTGCTTGGGCGACCCGACGTTGAACCTGCGCCCTGCCATTTCGTGAATTTCAGCTTCGAGCCCCGCCATCTTCTGGGCAAAGGTGTTGGACATGCGCGATAGGGTATCGCGGTCAACCTTGATGCCTGAACGCTCCATGCTTGCCAGCACTGGCACCATGGGCCGTTCCAACGTTTCATATACGCGAGTCACTTCTGCGCGGTGCAATTGCGGCTTGAACTGCTGCCAAAGGCGCAGGGTAATATCGGCATCCTCAGCTGCGTATTTGACAGCATCTGCGATTGGCACCTGATCAAATGTCTTGGCTGATTTGCCTGACCCCAACAGTGGTTTGATCGGGATTGGCGTATGGCCCAGATACCGCTCTGACAGAGCATCCATGCCGTGATTGTGTAGTCCTGCGTGCATTGCGTAAGACAGCAACATCGTATCATCGATCGGGGCCACTGTGATGCCGATCTGTGCAAAGATCTTGGCATCATATTTCATATTCTGCCCGATCTTAAGAATACTGCTATCTTCGAGCATCGGGGTGAGCATCGTAAGCGCGGCTTCAAGTGGCATCTGCCCCTCGGCCAGTGCGTCAGAGCCAAACAGGTCATCGCCACCCTGTTTGTGTGTCAGCGGAATGTAACAGGCATGACCCGGTTCAACAGCGAGCGAGATACCGACCAGTTGGGCAATCATTTCGTTGAGGCTTGTCGTCTCGGTATCTACGGCCACCCAACCCCGTTCATAGATTGCATCGATCCATGTTTGCAGCGCCGTGGCATTACAGACCTGTTCGTAATTCGCGCTTTCAAAGCTTGGGGCTTCGGGCATGTCTGCCGCTTCTGTGGGCTTGGGTTCTGTGATTTCTGGTGCCTCGACGCCAAGCCTGTCCGCGATCCGCTTGGTCAGGGTGCGAAATTCCATTTCTGCCAGAAACGGCATCAATTGTTCAGGGATCGGGGCGCGAACTTCGAGGTCATCGAGGGTAAAATCCAATGGCGTGTTTTCATCCAACTGTACCAAGCTGCGGCTCAGACGAATCTGGTCAGCATGGTTGATCAGGGTTTCGCGGCGCTTGGGTTGCTTGATCTCTGCGGCGCGTTCAAGAAGCGCATCAAGATCACCATATTCGTTGATCAGCAGGGCGGCGGTTTTGACCCCGATGCCAGGTGCGCCGGGCACATTGTCGACGCTGTCGCCCGCCAAAGCCTGCACATCGACCACGCGTTCGGGGTAGACGCCAAATTTTTCGTGTACACCATCGCGGTCAATGCGCCGGTTCTTCATGGCATCCAGCATCTCGACTCCGCCGCCGACCAGTTGCATCAAATCCTTGTCTGAACTGATGATGGTCACGCGGCCGCCTGCATCGCGTGCCTGCACAGCAAGGGTGGCGATGATATCGTCGGCCTCATAGCCTTCTTTTTCTTTGCAAGCGATGTTGAAGGCTTCGGTTGCAGTGCGTGTTAGTGGGATCTGGGGCCGTAGATCTTCGGGCATTGCTTCGCGATTGGCCTTGTAGAGATCATACAAGTCGTTGCGGAACGTATGGCTTCCCTTGTCAAAGATCACGGCCACATGGGTTGGTGCATCAGGGCCAGCGTTGTCTTCGACATAACGCTGAAGCATGTTGCAAAAGCCGCTCACGGCACCAATTGGCAGTCCATCCGATTTGCGGGTCAACGGCGGCAGGGCGTGGTAGGCGCGAAAGATGAACGCTGATCCGTCGATCAGATGCAGGTGACAACCTTTGCCGAACTGAAGTGTCATTGTCTGGGTCTCCTTCGTGCCGTGCAACACTTGTGCCACGCACAGCCGCGCGGTGCCAGACGTGATCCAAAGGCGCGCCTTGCGGCGCATTACATTTTTGATTGGGTGCGGGTGTCGATTGGTTCAATCGCAACCTGCGGCGTCGTTTCTCGGCGGGGTTCAGATCAGGCGCTGGCGGCATCATCCTGATAAATATACCTGCAGTCGCAATAAGGGCATTCAACCCACCCGGTGTCTTCTGAAATCTGCAACCAGACGCGGGGGTGCCCCAATGCGCCTTCGCCGCCGTCACAAGCCACGCGGCGCGTGTTGACAATCTTGGTCTCGGGGGCGTGGATGGTCATGGTGGTCAGTCCTTGCTTGCAGATTTGCAGTCGTGTTTATGGGCCATGGCCTCAGCACAGACAAGTACCTAGGATCAGGAGCCATTAATCCTTGTGGGCAACAAGGTCTTGTTACAGATGTGGCGGGTTGAGTGCTATGGATACCGATAGCATGTCGCCTCTTTGGAAAATTCTTGATACACTGTGTCTCTTTGTGCTTGTTCACCTTTGCCCGGTCTCGAAATTAGAAGCGACCTGCATTTTGTCAAAAAAAGAAGTCGAAATGAGAACAAAACATGAATATAAGATAGAATCTCATGTTTGCCGAACTTTCTGCTCAGTCGAATTTCACATTTCTCACCGGGGCATCCCACCCCGAGGAATATGTTGGTCGTGCGGCATTGCTGGGGATGGATGCGATTGCAATTGCTGATGATAATTCGGTTGCGGGGATTGTGCGGGCGCATACTGAGGCACGCAAGATTACGCAGGCGGTGCGTGAACGTCAGAACTTTGATGCAGCCTATGGTCTGATTGGCCCTCCCAAGCCCAATCACGTGACAGCACCCCCGAGTGCAACGATTACCACGATACCGCGTTTGATCCCTGCGGCACGGCTGGTATTTTCTGATGCCCCCCCCATTACGATTCTGCCGAAGGATCGTGAGGGGTGGCGCAGCCTGTGCCGGATTATTTCGCGGGGGCGACTCAGGACGGATAAGGGTAGTTGCGATATCCAACTGTCTGACCTTGAAGACTTCAGCGCAGGGGTGCAGCTTTTGCTCTGGCCACAGGCGCTTTTGGTGCCGCGCGGCGCGGGCGATTGGGTGCAAACAGCACGGCGTTTGACGCGCCGCTTTGCTGGAAAAATGCATGTGCTTTTGGTGCCAAGCTACGATGGCCGGGACAGAGCGCGCTTTGATCAGATTGCGGAGAGGGCGCGCGATCTTGGGCTGCCCACCATCGCTTCTGCTGCTCCGCGCATGCATCACGGTGCGCGCCGCAAACTGGCAGATGTTTTGACGGCCATCCGTACCGGTCAGCGTGTGGACAACCTTGGCCGCGCCTCTCTTGCCAATGGCGAAGGGCGTTTGCGCAGTAAGTTAGAAATGGCGCGCATATTTATTGGGCATGAGGGTGCGGTTGCGGGCACAGGGCAGCTGGTGCAGGGGCTTGGCTTTTCGCTAGATCAATTGCGCTATGAATACCCATCCGAGATCACGGAAGATGAAACCCCCGGTCAGCGCCTGTCGCGATTGGCTTACGCAGGGTTGGAGTGGCGTTATCCGGCAGGTGCATCTGAACGTGTGCAGGCGCTGCTCAGGCACGAATTGACCCTGATCGCCAAGCTGAAATACGAGCCCTATTTTCTGACGGTAAATGATATCGTGGCCTTTGCCCGGTCCCGAAATATTCTTTGCCAAGGGCGCGGGTCGGCGGCCAATTCTGTGGTGTGCTATTGTCTTGGCATCACGTCCGTAAGCCCCGAGATCGGAACTATGGTGTTTGAACGTTTCGTCAGCGAGGCGCGGGACGAGCCGCCGGATATTGATGTCGATTTTGAACATGAGCGGCGCGAAGAAGTAATCCAGCACATCTATGAACGTTATGGTCGCGCGCGGGCGGGGTTATGTGCCACGGTGGTCCATTACCGCGGAAAACGCGCCATCCGCGAGGTGGGTCGCGCCATGGGGTTGAGCGAGGATACGATCAGCGCGCTCAGCTCTCAGCTTTGGGGATTTTTCTCGACCAAAGGGCTTGAGGCAGAACGGATGGCTGAAATTGGTCTCGATTTACGCGATCGACGTCTGCAGCAGACCATCGAACTGGTCTATGAGATAAATGGCTTTCCACGTCACCTGTCGCAGCATGTCGGTGGCTTTATCGTCACCGAGGGGCGGCTGGACGAGCTGGTTCCGATCGAAAATGCGACGATGGAGGGCCGCACCGTCATCTGTTGGGACAAGGATGACATCGACACTCTGGGCATACTCAAAATCGACGTGCTCAGCCTTGGCATGCTGACCTGTATCCGCAAGGCGTTTGACCTGTTGAAGATGCATCACCAGCAAGAGTTCACGCTTGCTACCCTGCCTCCCGAAGATCCGCGTGTGTATGACATGCTGTGCAAGGCTGATAGTGTTGGCGTGTTTCAGGTGGAAAGCCGGGCGCAGATGAACTTTCTGCCGCGGATGCGTCCGCGCTGTTTTTATGATCTTGTGATCGAGGTCGCCATCATCCGGCCCGGGCCTATTCAGGGTGACATGGTGCATCCCTATATCCGGCGACGCAATGGCGAAGAGGCGGTGAGCTTTCCCTCGGATGCATTGGGCGCGGTGCTCGGTAAAACCCTCGGAGTGCCGCTGTTTCAGGAACAGGCAATGCAAATCGCTATTGTCGGTGCCGGGTTCACCCCTGATCAGGCAGATCGGCTGCGACGGTCGCTGGCGACGTTTAAGAAACATGGAAGCGTCAGCGAATTTCGTACGCTTTTCCTGCGTGGCATGCGTCACAACGGTTACGATGCTGATTTTGCTGAGCGGTGTTTTTCACAGATCGAGGGCTTTGGATCTTATGGCTTTCCCGAAAGTCATGCTGCGTCATTTGCCTTGTTGGTCTATGCCTCCAGCTGGATCAAGTGTCACCATCCGGGCATCTTTGCCTGTGCGTTGTTGAATGCCCAGCCGATGGGGTTTTATGCGCCCGCCCAGATTGTGCGAGACGCGCGCGAACATGGGGTCGAAGTGCGCCCAATCTGCATCAACAGTAGTTTTTGGGATAATGCCATGGAACCTGATGGCGCTGGTAGCTTGGCGTTGCGGCTGGGTTTTCGCCAGATCAAGGGGCTAAGCGAGGAAGACGCCACATGGATCACAGCGGCACGGGGCAACGGGTACCAGTCGGTGCGCGATGTGTGGCGGCGGGCGGGTGTGCCCCCGGCTACGATTGTGCGTTTGGCTGAGGCTGACGCCTTTGCGGGTATTGATCTGAACCGCCGCGATGCACTGTGGGAAGCCAAGGCGCTAGTGCCTGGACCTGCTTTGCCACTGTTTGCCACAGACATCGACGGCGAGGTCGTGGATGAGCCTGCAGCGCTTTTGCCGCGGATGACATTGGGGGAAGAGGTGATCGAAGATTACGTTTCGATGCGTTTGACATTGAAAGCGCACCCGGTGGCGTTGTTGCGCCATATTCTCACTCCGGGGGGGGCGCCGGTGGACGTGTTGGCCAAGCAAAAGCGCGCGCCAAATCTGTCCAAGATCAGTCTCACACGTAGCAATCCTGATTGAGCGACGCTGTGTTCAGCCCATTAGGTAGGAGCGGGAAACCTTTGTTGCAGGGTGAATGCTTCTGGTCCTGGCCCGTTTTTTCGGAGTGCCTGGATTTTGTTCCATGCGTCCTCAAATGAAACGCGTGTGCCGCGCTTGCCCCACCACATCACCATGGTAGGCCCCTCGCTCCGGTCCACCCAATCGCGTAGGGTTTTCATGCCATCCCGGTGCACTGGCTCGCGGTATGTAAACCTGTGCATTGCGGCAATATCCCGCCATCCGGCCATTGTCATGATGTGCAAATTGTCTTTTGTGTCGTTCGTGTTTTGCGTCAGCAGGTCTGTCATTTCCAAATAGCGCCCGTCTGGGTCCCGAGCCCCGTGGTTGTGCCAGAACATATCACCATCGGCCTTGGCCTGTGCGAACACTTTGGGCAATTGTTCAAAGAAGTACACCGCATTTGGATGCGCTGCCGTGAACGGTCCAACGGGGCGCACAACATTAAGGTGCATCAGCATGTGTTCGCTCATTTTGGGCCTCCCGGTCTTGGACAAACGGTAATCGCTTTACTTCTGTTAGCAAGCGTTCTTTTCAAGCTTGAATCGGCACGTTAGAACGCTGTCAGACAATTGAAAAAAGGCCTTTGAGCATATGAAAATCCCCAAACCCGTCGTTCTATGCATCCTTGATGGCTGGGGTCTGCGTACAGAATCCACAGGTAACGCACCTGTTTTGGCCTACACGCCAACCTATGATCACATTATGGCGACCTGCCCGAATGCGACCTTGATCACGCACGGTCCCGATGTGGGCCTGCCGCACGGTCAAATGGGCAATTCCGAAGTGGGCCACACCAATATTGGTGCTGGGCGTGTTGTGGCGATGGATCTGGGGCAGATTGATCTAGCGATCGAAGATGGCAGTTTTTTTCGCAATGCTCAGCTTAGTGAATGGATCGGGGCAATTAAGCAAAGGGGCGGCAGGGCTCATTTGATGGGCGTTGTCTCTGACGGAGGCGTGCACGCACATATCAATCATATGATCGCGGCGGCCAAGGCGTGCACAGACGCGGGCCTGCAAGTTCTGATCCACGCAGTTACCGATGGCCGCGACGTTGCCCCGAAATCGGCACTGGGCTACCTCAAGACCTTGCAGGACAACCTGCCCTCTGCCGCACGTATCGCCACGGTGACAGGCCGTTACTTTGCGTTGGATCGCGACAACCGTTGGGACCGCGTAGAAACTGCGTTTTCAGCCATGGTCCGTGCGGATGGCATTATAGCAGCGACGCCCCAGGCAGTAGTCCAAGCAGCCTACGATGCCGGACAGACGGACGAGTTCATTCCGGCTTCTGTCATTGACGGGTACACGGGCGCGCGGGATGGCGACGGGATATTTTGCCTGAACTTCCGCGCCGATCGTGCACGCGAGATCATGGCGGCTATTGGGGACCCAACCTTTGATGCTTTTGATCCCGTAGGTCGACCTGATTGGGCGTGCCTCTTGGGCATGGCCGATTATTCCGAGTCGCATAAATCATATATGATGGCCACGTATCCCAAGCCCCAACTTGCAAATACTTTGGGTGCCTGGGTCGCTAAAGCTGGTTTGCGCCAGTATAGGTTGGCTGAGACTGAGAAATATCCTCATGTCACCTTTTTCCTTAATGGCGGAGAGGAAGAGCCCGCAGCCGGCGAAGATCGCGCCATGCCCAAATCGCCAGCCGTGGCGACCTACGATCTTCAGCCCGAGATGTCATCGGTCGAAGTTACCGACAAATTCGTAGCGGCAATAGATGAAGGCTATGACCTGATCGTCGTGAATTACGCCAATCCGGATATGGTTGGTCACACCGGTGATTTAAGCGCAGCTATTGCAGCGTGCGAAGCTGTGGATGAGGGGCTTGGGCGTGTTTTGCCTGTTCTTCAAGCTGCGGGAGGCACAATGATCGTCACCGCTGACCACGGAAATTGCGAAAAAATGATCGATCCAGATACTGGTGCGCCGCATACGGCACACACGACCAATCTAGTTCCCGTAGCGCTTGTTGGCGCTCAAGGTGATTTGCGCGACGGCCGCTTGGCTGATTTAGCGCCGACGCTTCTGGAATTGATGGGGTTGCCTAAGCCCGCAGAAATGACAGGGCAAAGCTTGCGCACATGAGATATCTTGCAGCCTTTTGGCTGAACCTTTGGCTGGCGCTGCCTGCGGTTGCTCAACAAGATGCGGGGCGCGTGGCGCGAGACGCGAGTGTTGCACTAAGTGCTGCCTCAGACCGTCTGGATGCAGCTGAGACGGCTCGCGACCGCGTCAAAGCACTGACTGAGGCGATTTTGGCTTATGAGGATGGTTTGGCGGCAATGCGGATCGGCCTCCGCCGTGTGGCCATTCGCGAGGTTCAGCTGCGTGGCCAGTTGCAGGCGCGTGATGCCGAGATTGCGCAACTTTTGGCCGTTTTGCAGACGTTGACACCTGGGCCGGCACCGACCGTGTTTTTGCACCCAGACGGGCCCAACGGAACAGTACGCGCCGGAATGCTTTTGTCTGAATTGACCCCGGCGCTGAACAGTCGCGCGCAGTCGCTGCGCAGGAATCTGACAGACGTTGAAACCCTGCAGATTTTGCAAGAGGCCGCTGCAGAGCAATTGCAGACAGGATTGACTGAGGTTCAGCTTGCACGGGCAGAGCTGAACGTTGCTATGGCTGAACGCACAGACTTGCCTATGCGTTTTACCGAAGACCCTGTTCGGACGGCGATTTTAATTGCATCGTCCGACACACTGGATGCCTTTTCCAGTAGCTTGTCCAATATCTCTTCGTCCGATTCTGCTTGGACTCCGCCACTTCTCGATGACCAGATTGGTGAACTTCCGATGCCTGCGCGCGGTATTATTCTACGCAGAATGGGCGAGCCGGATGCGGCTGGCGTAACGCGACCGGGCATCCTTTTGGCAACGCGGCCCGGCGCGTTGGTTACGTCGCCCACTGCAGCCACGGTGCGCTATGTGGGTCCATTTCTTGACTTTGGATCGGTGGCCATTCTTGAACCACGCCCGCAAACTTTGTTTGTCTTGGCCGGGTTGGGCGTTACCTATGGAAAAACGGGCCAAATCATCCCGGCAGGAACGCCTTTGGGCCTGATGGGGTTTTTGCCCGCGCAACAGATCGAACATAGCCCTTCAATAAGTGGTGAAGAGGGTGGTGCCGCCCACTCGGAAACGCTCTATATAGAAGTAAGACAGCAGAATGTGCCTCAGGACCCTCTCGATTGGTTCCGCACCGACAAGGATAGATAAGAATGAATAAATTCATCATGGCCGCTTTGGGCGGAACTCTGGCG
>Ga0206678_10000810_pt1 | contig 20089 bp, 28 predicted proteins | sample M180m12015metaG_FD_155453 | JGI IMG/M metagenome (GOLD analysis project Ga0206678, IMG submission 155453) | Ammonia-oxidizing marine archaeal communities from Monterey Bay, California, United States - M1 80m 12015 | ecosystem: Environmental > Aquatic > Marine > Intertidal zone | place: USA... | reverse complement strand
TCTAACATTCCAATTTCTGAAATAATGTCATACAAATTCCGATGGGTTGAACCTTCAACACAAATTGAAGATGCAATACAAAAAATGTTAAACAACAATATCCGGAGATTGTTGGTATTAGAAGATAGTAAACTGATTGGAGTTATAACGCAAACAGATCTATCAGCATATCTTCGAGATCAATTACTAGTTGATGGCACAATTAAAAGTATTAAAAGTGACTAAGACTCATTAACATTTACAATCACATTGCTTACTAATGGATTGTAGATTCTCAATTCATCGCAGATTTTTAATACTTTAGACTTTGCTAACTGTTTATTTTTTTCAGTGATAGAAAATTTTAACATTTTAGCAGAGCGAATTTTTTTGACATTAGAAAATTTTCCTTTCAAAACTAGATCATTTAATATTGTCTCTCCTTCAGGATCGTTTATAGTTGATTTATTTTCAATGATCACATCCACATTATAATTTGCCATAAACCATTGAATTCTTGTTTCAAGTTAAATGTTATTACAATATTTACAATATGAGATCATGCAATTGAATTTATAATGGTACAATAATATCACTGCAATGAGTAAATTCCGATACTGGAAGCTAACATATGATGATGTTGAAAAATTAACATATGAGACAAGTAAAATATTGAATTGGGAAATTAAATGTGTGCGTGAACCTGAAGATGAAGCTAAATTCATTGGAGTGTTTTTGTACAAAAATGGAACTCCGTATGATTACGAATCAAAAAAAGGAATAGTCTATTATTATAATAACATTGATCGAGATGAACTCCCTGCAATAACTAAATTCTTGAAGAATAAATTTAATGGGAATGTAATAGAAAAAGGCGAAAGAATATTCCTAGAAGGTTCAAAAGAGATCTATGATGCAAAAGATATTGCAAATTTGGCAAAAGAACTTGAAAATGAATTAAAAGCAAATTCAATTATCAGCATGGAATTTCATGATACTACACAAGAGCAATTAAAGGAATGGGGCTTTCCTGAAGCAAAATTATTGCCTATTCCAACTTGATTTGAAACATTTTTGTAATGAATATACCAAATAATTTTTCAGATGTCAGAATTAGATAATATTTATCCGCACTTACAAGACCTAAGAAGACGAGTACTTCGATCTGCGCTTTCAATAGGAGTAATTACAATATTCCTACTAACTTTTCATGCAACAGAAATAGATTTCATGGGAATGACACTCTATTATCCAACACCTGAACCGCTTGATAACATAGCAGCGCAAATCACAAATTCTATGAGAAATGAATTGGTTCCTGATCAAGTCCAACTAATACAAACAGCACCTGGACAAGCATTCTTCTCTCAAGTTTACATAGCTGCATTGGTTGGAATTGTTTCAAGTATACCAATCATAATTAGAGAGTTTGCTACATTTTTGAAACCCGCATTAAAAGAAAGAGAAATTAATGTCGGGAGAACAATTACAATTCCTGCAATTGGACTCTTCATATTAGGTTGTATATTTTCCTACACCCTTGTAATACCATACATTCTAGATTTTCTTTACAAATATGGGGAATCTGCAGGACTTGTTACATTTTTGAACATAATGGATTTTGTATCATTTGTATTACAATTTTTATTGGCGTTTGGAATTTCATTCCAACTTCCATTGGCAATGTATGCAATAAGTATGTCAGGAATGACAGACTCGAAATTTTGGAGGCGGAATCTGCGTTATGCAATTGTTGCGATTGTCATCTTCGGCGCTGTGGTTACACCTGATGGCAGTGGTGTAACTATGTGGTTCATTGCAGGACCGATGATAGCACTGTATCTTGCAGGTATGCTAATAGTTGAGCGTAAAGAAAAGGAGACTGTCAAGACTTAAATGACAAAAAAGGTATTTGATAAACAATGATTGAAAGTCTCTTCAATTTTATTGCAGGTCAGGAATGGATATTTGTTATAATAATAGCTGTAGTCTTCATCTTCGGCGCAAAAAAAATTCCAGAACTAGCAAAAACCTTTGGTAAAGCTAAAGGTGAATATAAAAAAGGTGAAATTGAGGCAGATGAGGAACTGAAAAAATTTAAAGAGCAAAAAGATTAATTTTTTTCTATCACAGATATAATTTCATCATATAGATCTTCTAACGCTTTATCGTACACACCATTTTTCAAAAGACCGCCAAACCTTTTTGAAGTATTAATTTCTGCCTCAACAATAATTTTGGTTTCTGATTTCAATGGGATGATTTTTTCGATGATATAACTTCCCTTTATATCACCTCCAATTACGCGCATTTCATGTCTATATGGAATATGACTGAAATGCTTTGCCATTATTACAAATTCTGTATCATGTAATTTGAGATGTTCAGCTACTAGAGAACTTTCGTCCCGTACCGATTTAATGATGATCGATGGATAATATTGTGGAAACAGTTTTTCAAAGTTTTCAAAATTTGAAATTATATCAAATACTCTATTTGGATCAGATTTTACTATCTTCTCAAAAGTTATTTTTGTCAATAAGTATATGATATCTTTCTAGTGTAAATTTTTTCGCTTACTTTGAACCCCATCGCGTGAATAAATCATGCTCTATGTCAAATTGATCTAGGCATTTTCCAACTATGTGATCAACCATTGAATCTATAGAACTAGGATTAGTGTAAAATTCTGTAACTGGAGGTAAAATAATAACTCCTAGTCTTGCAAGTTTTAGCATGTTTTCTAGATTAATAGCTGTAAGTGGTGTCTCTCTTGCAACCAATATTAATTTCCTTGATTCTTTTAATGTAACACCGGCAGATCTTGCAACCAACGTTTCATCATAGCCATTTGCAACACTTGACAGTGTCTTCATGCTACATGGAATTACTATCATTCCATCAGTTTTATGAGTTCCACTAGAAACACTTGCAGCCATATTCTTTTCGTCAGAAATTGTAGTTGCAAGAGATTTTACATATTCAACATCATGATGTGTCTCCATTGAAATACACTTTTCTGCCCACTCTGACATTACCAAATGAGATTCAATGTTTAGTTTTTTTAGAACTTCAAGCATTCTAATACCATAAATCACACCAGTGCTTCCTGTAATTCCAATTACTAGTCTCATAATGTTGATTTACGTTTCATACATGATATAAAAGAAGATCAGAAACTACGTATGATTTTCATCGAATGATTCTTCTTCGGCGCTTTCTTTTCTTTTATTGAGCCAAATTTTTACAGCAGCTGCACTCATTCCGCCAAATAAAATGATTCCAACTAAAATCATCTCTGCACTCATACAAAATTGTTAGATATGCATATGTAAAAATAAACCGTATAACTCAACATTTAATTTCACAATTCAAAGATATCATACATGATAAAAAGATCAGAAATGCAGAAAGTTGCATCTGAATATACAAACCCAAGAATTGGGGTTTTAGGAAGCCATTCAGCATTAGAAATAATGGATGGTGCAAAAGATGAGGGTATTGAAACTATTGTTTTTTGCCAAAAAGGAAGAGAAGTCCCTTATCAGAGATTTAGCAGAATTGCAGATCAAATAAAAATTGTAAATAAATTTAAGGATATGGCCAATTCTACAAATCAAACATTACTAAGAGACACAAATACATTGATTGTGCCACATCGTTCACTTACTGCATACCTTGGGTATGATGTATTGGAAAATAAATTAAAAGTTCCAATCTTTGGTAATAGAAAATTATTCCAGGCAGAAGAACGTGAGAATAAAAAAAATCAATACTATTTATTAAAAAAAGCAGGAATAAAATTTCCAAAAATATTTGAAAATCCAAAATCAATCAACAGTCCTGCTATTGTAAAAGTTATGGAAAAAAATAGGAGTCTTGAACGTGCATTCTTTAATGTCACATCATATGCTGACTATAAAGCAAAATCTGAAGAAAAAATCAAGAAGGGAATTATCGCAAAAAAAGATTTAGAGAAAGCTAGTATTGAAGAACTGGCCATAGGAACATACCTAAACTTCAATTACTTTCACACACCAATTTCAGATCAAGTTGATTTTATTGGAATAGAAAGAAGATTACAAACAAACATTCATGATTACAATGCATTACCTGCAAAACAGCAATTAGAAACTGATATAGAATTACAAAATATAGAAGTTGGACATACACCAGCAAGTATAAGGGAATCACTTTTAGAAAAGGTCTTCAAAATGGGTGATAAATTTGTCCGTGCTGTAAAAAAGGAATATGCTCCTGGAATAATAGGACCATTTTCACTTCAAAGTGTAATTACCAAAGAACTTGAAATGATTGTCTATGATGTATCATTAAGAGTGCCTGGAAACCCAATAGTAGCTACAACAAGTCCATATACAAAATATCAGTACGGCACCACATTTGGTGTAGGTCGACGAATTGCTATGGAAATTAAAAAGGCTGTAGAAGAAGACCGGATAAATGAAATTGTCACCTAGTAGATTCTTCAAGAGGATCTTGTAGCATGTTTTTACGCACCATTATTGGAATGTTATAGTAAACAGCTAATGCCACAGCATCAGACGCACGATAATTTCTTAACACCAGATCCTTCTTCTTACCTGTAAGATAGAGATTTGCTCTAAGTGCATCACCGCTTTCATAAATTTTGACTTTTACTAATAGCAATTCACTGGCTTCGCATATATCTTCCAGCATCTTGTAAATTGTTGGAACTGAATCATGATCACCATCAAGAAAGCTAGATATGTGACGAGACACCTCACCCGCAAATGCACGCATAAAAAACTCCTTTTTATCTGATGATGATAAGACAACCAGTCCTTCATTACCATATGGATCAATAAAACCGAGATTTGATATTGTTACAACCTCATAATCCGGATCCTGTTCATCGTCAATTTTCAACTTACTGAACATATAATGTGTCATTAAATAAATATTGAAGATATGATGCATTTCATATGGAAAAAAAGACTACAGCGGGTAGTCAAAATGGTAAAAAACTAATATTTTTTGGATTAATCTCAATTGGAATTTTATTTTTGATTTATTCAAAATTTGAAAACCCAAGTTTAACACCAGATGCAATTAGTTCTATTGAAAGACTTGCGGTGGTATTTTACATTCTACTTATCATCTCATTTAGTATAATAGGTATTGGATTACGAAAATACCAAAAAAGAAAAGCATTGAAGATTTCACAGACACCACTAACAATGATCTGTAATATGACGATAAATAGCAAGGCGAAAAAAGTATTCGTTATGACATTTATCATATATGGAATATTTTTTTCAATGACGTCAGGAATTCTTGTTTACCAACCTGAAGTTATATTTTCATATCATTATGGAGCAACTATTCCTTCAGCACATATTACGCCATGTTGTGGCGCACCAGGTTACATGCCTAAATTTGTTGCATACTTAACTGAACATGTAGGAATTCAAATTATACCGATAAATTTTGTTTTACAAATTACAGTTTCATACCTAGTTGCAACAAACACTGCTCTTGCAGTTAATGCCCTTTCACTGTCAAAAAAAACAGGCGGTTTGGGAGGAATTGGTGCAACTACAGGGTTATTTATTGCGTGCCCAACATGTGTTGGTTCATTCCTATCGTTATTTGTTGGTGCTACAAGTGCAGTAGTTTTCACAGTCGCAATCTCTGAACTACAAACAATTTTTATTGCAATTACAATTCCAATACTTCTTTTAACACCACTGATTTTGGCAAGAAAAATAAGTAACAATAAAAATGATAGATGTGAATTTAATTAGTTGATGTTACTTCAGGCACATCAGAATTACCAATATTGAATCCGTCACGACGTAGATATTTGAGGACCAATTTATAAATTAATTCGTCATGTTCTACATTTTCTAGTAATTGACTCCAAGTCATCTTTCCAGTTTGCCGTATTCCCGGCGCAAGTTTCTTAGTAATATCTTCTGCAACGGTCTTACATTCTTCATAAGACATTCCATTCAAATAAGCAGTTTTTCTTCCAGCACAAACTTTCATGATATTACAAATTATAGCCAAAATAAAAGGTTAAAATTTTAAAAATTCTTCAATTTTTCAAGTATGATTTTAAAGATTTCATCATTGTCTAAAAGAATACATGAAAGATTATTTTCCCCACATGCCTGACCACTTTCAGTGTCACGAGTCACTAAAATCATGTCATTTTCTCTAGCATAATTAATTATAGAATAATCGGTATGAAGTTTCTTGCCTTCCATACGCAATTTTTTAACACTGTAAGCATCAAATCCAAGTGATTTTAATTTTTCGTCCATACCGTCATCCATTTCATCAATTAAGATTTTTTTACTTGTTAACATAGCTAAGTAGATTCAGATTATTATTTTATACTTGTGGTGATTTTCTTGATTTTTGAAATTAGTAATGCCTTACTATCAACTGTTAATTCAGGTTCAACTGTTATGAAGATTGATTTAGAATTAACATATGTTACAATTTGTGAGATATTCTCTCTCTCCACATTTACATATCTTACCTTTCCAAGAGATTTATCAAATTCTTTTCTCATTTTCTTTCTTTTTACTACATCTTTACAAAATTTTTCTTCGTTTTCTTTTTTTAGTAATGAATATGTATCTGACTTCATCTCAGACAAAAGTATTTTTCCACTATCAGAAATAACTCCAATAAATCTGACTTTCTTACTTAGTTTAAAAATACTGTTAACCATGTTTTGAAGCTGTTCCTTATTTGACATGTAAATTTTTAATTTTTGAATCAATATAATCATTAGCATGTATATTGAAAATAATGCAATCTTTAGGATGATGCATTATCTCTAGGATCTATGTCTAATGATTTGTTATAGCAATCTAATGCTTCGTCATATCTACCCAAACTACGTAATGCCATTCCCTTAAGGTTCCATAAATCTGGGTTTCCTGGCTCCAATGATAACGCTTGCTCAAAAAAACTAAGTGCATCATTATAATTTTCCTTATCAAGATGTATTTTTCCTGATTTAACCAAATTCTCAATTTCAGTCATAATAATGATAAAAACAACTAATAGATATTTTCAACTAAAATGTGACTCTATAGTAATCCCAACGTTCGGGATCAAATTTCTTAACAAATTCTATACCATCTTCATGATTAATTCTGTATTGTATAACATCACGCATAGCAAAACTTGTCATATAGGTAAATCCTCTTGATTGCCCCTGCATCAGAAATAACTGACGAATTTCACGACCGCCATGGAATCCCCAATAGCCATTTTTAATTGCAATTGGTTCTAAGAATATGGTGTTGTTTTTCCCATAATTTTCATCATCCAGATCAGTTGAAAAATTATATTGTTCTAAGGGACCACCCTTGGCAAAACCAATTATCTCTCCATGTGAATTTTGAATTCGTAATGTGTTTAAAATAGCATCTTTGTCATGGATTGATTCTACAAAATCTTTTCGTGTAAATTGTAATGGTTTAGGAAGTTCTTTGTATATTTCTAATAACGACTCGACAAGATGTTCGTTATCTGTATTTTTTTCAATGGTTGGTACAAGTTTTAAACCCTCATAAGTAGATTTATTATAAATTTGAATTTCTTCTTGCCTAAGTTTCATAAAACTTACAATATTATCAAGAAAGTTTTTTCTCATATGTTTTGGAATTCCGTTAAGTACTTGTTCACACATGTTTGATTCATTGTTTAACATATCTTCAAAGAATGAAACTGCCCTTCTTACAATCAATGCCGGATGCCATCCTGACGCATGCGCATTCATTTTAGCCATTTCCATTGCTTTAGAAAAATCACCAAGTGCGTAGCCTCCAACTCTGTCAGAGACCGATAAAAAGTGTCCAAGGTTCATAAAATGATCTTGTTTTTCAATATTACCTCTAGTATATGATGATGAAATCAAGTAATTTTTTATCTCGGTCTCGGTTCTAGTCTTAACCTCGCCAACCCAAGGATAAACTGTCCGTGAGATTAATGCGCAGATAATCTTTGAATCAATCTTTGCATCTTCTAATAAATGCTGAATTTTTTCATCACTGTTTATAAAATCAATAACACTTTTTTCATGTGGTCTGTCAGCTGCTTTTCTGGGATCAAAATCATGCAATAGTGCAGATGCAAATAAATATTTGACATCATCTAATTCAAATTTTTTATTTTTAAAAGAATTAATTGCTGACATTAGTGTTACATATGTTACTTCTAACTCATGATCTATGTTATGATATCCATAATAATCGCTGGACAATCCATTTTTATTAAATAAATCAATTGTGTAATCAAGTAATTGGATATTTTGTTCTGTCGCTATATCAACTGAGACCAATAGATCAAAAATTCCATTTCGTAATGATTGTGAATCTGCAAATTCTTGCATTTGGGAATTTCGTTATAGGGGCTTTTAAGTTGTTTTACAAATGTACCATTATTACCCAAATACGTTATAAGTAAAACATAGTCATTTTCCATGTTGGGTCTAAAACGATACTTGGTAACGAGAGGAGTGACGATGTTTGGAGTACTTATGATTACACTTTTGCTAACAATTGCTTTGGTTGGATCAAATATGGATACAATTCTAAAACAGGGTATAGTATTCCAAGTTCGTTCTGAAATAACTGATAATCCGTCAATATCAAAAAGTTTTACAAATCCAGAAGATTTTGAAAAATTTATTCAGAAAAAAATTGATGAGCGGATTAACACCTTAGGTCTTGACACCCCTTGGTATTCACCACAAAGAATTGGCTATACAATGTTGAAGATAATGATGTTAGATTTTGGTAATGCAACTTTTCTCACAAGTGATACTGGCTCATCAAACGTAGGAGATATTCTCCTTGAAAAAATTCCAAAGACTGTTTTACTATTCACTACCGCAACTATAATAATTTCAATAATTGGGATACTACTAGGTGCAGCATCAAGTAATAAAATTGGTTCAAAAACGGATAGGATTACATCAACATTTGCAGTAATAAGCAGTAGTTTTCCTGTATGGTGGATCGGTATGTTAATGATATTTGTATTTGCATTCATGTATCAAATTTTTCCAGCTAGAGCAACTCCAGATATTGAACCTAGTGATCCCACATACATTTTTTCACTTTTGTATCACATGACACTTCCAGTAATCACAATCGTTCTGATTGGATTTGGTTCGTGGGCATACTTGGTGAGAAATTTCATGGTTGGTGTAATGCAAGAAGATTTCATCACTGCAAAAAAAACTATGGGTGTTAGCAAAAAGAAAATTGTATACAAACATGCATTAAAAAATGCAGCACCGCCAATTGTTACAATTCTTGCACTAAGCCTATCAGGTTCTTTAGGTGGTGCAATAATTACAGAAGCTGTATTTGACTGGCCTGGCATGGGAAGATTATATTTTGAGGCAATTAGTGTAATGGATTTACCGGTTATAATTGGATCTACATATGTTCTAACAGTTATATTTTTGATTAGTATTTTTGTCGCTGATCTTCTTTATGGTTACTTTGATCCACGGGTGAGGACTAGTGTATGAGTGATCTTTCAATAGGAGAAATTAGGCGTGAATTTACAAAAAACGTACTTGGGTTAATTGGAATTGGAATAATCGTAATGTTGGTGATCATATCGATAATTGCAGTAATAACAATTCCAATATCAACATTTCAAGAATGGAACAATCCAGAAAAATGGATAACTTATCCAAAAACAGCAATTCCACTTTGGGCGAATTATTTTACAGCGGAAAAAATTCCTGAACATGAAATTATATTACCTCATATATCCCAAACAAATTCAGATGACATACAACTTACATCTGAACAATTTCCTGTAAGTTTTGAATTTGACGATTTTCCAAGTGATTTTGTATATGAATTTGAAGTTAAATACTCTGATTCATATTTAATATCACTTAATGTATTACGTCCTGATGGATTGATGCTAAATTTACTCACAACAGCACTTCCGTTTTCTGAAAATGAAACTGTTTACAAACAAAGAATTTTTTCAACGGATGAAATGATTAAAAAAAATATTTCAATGAAATCAGATTATTTTGCTTTTGATATTTCTGAAAAAACTATAACTGATGTAATATTCTCAGATGCATCACAAAATAATATTCTGAAGGGAGACTATGTATTTGTAGTTGACACATACGGAATAAAAAAATTAAATGAGAATGTAAACTCTAGAATTATTCTTGGTGGAAAAGCTTTTGGTTTAATGGGAACCGATGAATTGAGAAGAGACCTCGCTGTAGGACTTCTCTGGGGTACTCCATTAGCATTGTTTATCGGTATCTCTGTTGCAATAGGTTCTGTTGTTGTTGGATTGATTTATGGAGTTTATTCTGGATATAAAGGAAAAAAAACTGATGAGACTATGATGCGTTTTAATGATGTCATTTATGCATTACCGGCACTTCCATTTTTGATAATTTTGGCTGTAACAATTAGTAACAGTATTTTCCTAATGGTTGGGTTTTTGATGATATTTAGCTGGGTTGGTATAGCCAAAGTTTCAAGAAGCATGTCACTTCAGATAAAAACAAGACAGTATGTAGAAGCAGCTAAAATTATGGGGCAAAAAGATAGTAAAATCATATTCAAACACATAATTCCCCAATTACTTCCATATGCATTTGCTAGTATTGCAATTTCAGTCCCAGCCGCAATTACTACAGAGGCTGGATTAAGTTTTCTGGGGCTAGGCGATCCAACATTTCCTACATGGGGACAAATACTTCACGATGCAAATACATACGGCGCTGCGGCACAAGGGTTTTGGTGGTGGATTGTTCCACCCGGATTGTTAATTGCAGTAACTGGTCTTGCTTTTGTTTTCATAGGAAATGCACTAGATTCTATTGTAAATCCAAAATTAAAAAGATAGTTAATTAAAAATTAAATTCTCTTATAAGATCAACAGTGTTTTTACTTAATTTAATAGTATATGTTGCAGCGTTAGGATCAGCGGCTTTCATTTCTGTCAAAGCATCAGCAAAGTTTGTTTTTTTCTCTTCAGTTGCACCTGCTTCATGTGCACATAAATTGAAAGACTTCATTTGTAGATTATTTTTAAGTAAATATGAAATGAACTTCTTATAATTTTCAGTATTATACCAATCAACATTCTTTTCTTCACATGCAGAAATCCAAACATCGATGGAATTATGGAAAAAAACTTTTTTTCGAATTACATCCAATGCTAACTCTGTTGATGACATTTTAATGAATTTAAAACATCGCTCGTTTCATTGTAGAACCACATCTGGGACACTCTCTTGCATTGTATACCTTATGACAAACTAAACATTCATACTTAACTTTACTAGTACCTTCGTTGTTCTGACCAAATAAACCTCCACCAAATCCACCAGAGCTACTTGAACCTCCACCAAATCCGCCTCTCATCCTATTCATCATTCTTCTTCTTAGTAGAATTGGAAATGCAATAAACAACGCTAATGCGGCGCCAAGACCATAAGGGAATGGTAAAACCATTTGTAATCCAATACTTACAGCCAAAGATGCAAATAAAAATATCAAATACGACTTATAGTTAATCAATATACATAGACTTGGTCTAATTTGAATATAAGGTTTTGTCAGAAAATTTTCATTTTACTTATTACTACTCTGAAACTGAGGTTGTGATTGAATTTCCTGAACTGTCCCAAGCAAACACATCATCTTCATTGTATGGTGATTTTACAATAACTGAGACTAAACCAAAAAAATTATTCAAATCTTCCAATGATGGGTGAGCTGAACCATCTGGGTGTGAACGTGCCATGCCTACATAACTCAAATCCAATGGTAAGAAACTTGATGGAAATCCAGCAAATGTTGGTCCTATTTCTGAGAATGGTGGAATAACTAAACTCTCAATGAATATCACACCGTTTTTTGATTTTCCTTTTAAAATTAACATCATCTCATCTGGATGATTCATTTTACAGTAAGAAAGAATTCCTTCATGTGCCTGTTTTGTTAAAATAACAGATCTTTCAATTTTTTTAGATTTGAATATCATTTTCAGTGTAAGATATTTTATAGTGAGTTGATGATGCCTGTTTTAGATTTAACTCCAATTTTGAAATTATGCCATGAAGTGAACTCTTACTAGCATCAATCTGTTCCTGAATTAAAGACATTCTAGATTCCATATCTGATATGTTGGATGTGGATTTTTCCAAATCGCTTATTGATTTAGATAACTTGTCATTATCAAAAATAGTTAGATCACTAATTAATTTAGATTTTTTCTCAACAAATGTGTTTTTTTGATCAATTAATTGTGGGAGTAAATCCATAATCTCATTTATTGCATGTTTAGATTTACTAACATCCTTTACAGATACTGAGCCAGATTCAACACCAGATCGCACAGAATTTAAGATTGTGGTAATATCAGACATGTTTGTTCCAGATAGAACATCATATGGAGAAGTCGCAAGGTTTTCTGTCATTATTTTAAGTGGTTTATCAAGTGCTGAAACATAGACGTATTTGTTTAACGGTCTGGATATTTTGATAAACTGTTCTTCAATTTTCTTTTTGACTGATTTTTCCTCATCTGATACTGAAATGATACTTTGTTGAATCGCTTGAAATTCTTTATACTCTGAGGATGATTTCATTTCATCAATATATTTTTTTAAATCTGTTTCATTATGCTGCTCAGTTTCTATTGATCTGCCTAACTGTAATTTTCTTGTTTTGTGATTTGATATACCCTTTTTTGTATCTGCAAAATCATTTAAAGAGTTTTTAATATCATCTAATAATTCCTGGTTGGAATTATAATTTGAAATAAGTGTGTTAATTTCGGTGAGATCATCTGTAAGTATTTCCAAATCATCTTTGAGTTTTTTTGCATATTTTTTAGCAAAAATATGTATGACTCGTGAGTGTTTCCCTAACATATTACCAACTTTTTTGATTCTCATAGATGCATTCTTTTGAAAGTCTATTACTTTATCAAATGAATCAATATCAGCAAATTTTATCCTAAATTCATTTTGTATTGATGATATAACCTCTTTTTTTCCTTTGTTAACAAGTATAGTAAGATGTGGATCCATGTCATCTGCTTTTAAATCATCTTTTCTAAGCTCATCTGCGATAGATAATAATATTTTACTATCTGACTCTATTCTTTTTTGAAATGATTTAACTTCGACTATCAGTGTTTTCTGGCGTAAATGTGTGATGTCCTGAATGATACTTGGAATATCTTCTAATGTGATTTCCTTATGTGTGGATATTACTGGTTTGTCTCTATGTTCTTCGACAACTTGTTCTTTTTTACCCCAACCAAATACCATGTACTAAGGCAATAACAGATCGCATATATACATTTGAAAAACATTTCATTCCAATGGAAACAAATTCTATTAAAAAAAGTATTTACATAAAAACTGACATTGAAAAAACTTGGAGTAAGCTAAGTAAGATATCTAAACTGGATTGGCTTCCAGAACAAAAATCAACAAAATTTCTTACTGACAAAAAACGTGGGGTTGGTACGGTTAGGTTGATCTCATTCGAAGATGGTTCTGAGGTGGAAGAGCATGTTATTGGGTGGTCACCAAAAAAATATTTTTCGTATATTGCAACCGCAGGTCTACCGGTTAATGCATATCATGCAACAATATCAATAATTGAGGTTGATAATGCTGTTAAAGTGACATGGGAATCGTATTTTTCAAGTAAAGGTACAAAATCAGAATTCGCTAACTTTACAAAATTTCTTTCCGCATTCTACATATCATCACTAAAAAATCTCAAAAATTCCCTTGAGAAGTAATTACTTTTGTTCTATGACAATTCTAGGACTAGGTTGATTTGGTTCATGAATTTCAGTTTTCAATCCAATCTTTCCAAATTCACTATGCTGGATTTCTAATGTAATAGGAGTTGTCTTCCACCCATATTTTGGAATTTGTTCAAGATGTATATTTTCAACAAATTCTGATTCACCATCAAAGAGATACACTTGATGATAAGTAACATCCATGCCTAGAACCTCTAAAATTACAGATTTTGTGTTATTTGACTTATCTTCAAATGATATTTGGACTATATTCTCATCTTTCAAGTAAACTGCATCAAATTCAAGTTGATCCAAGATACTAGATTCTTCTACTTCAAACTGTTTTGCAACACCAAACACAAACCCGACTACAATAATTGTGGCAATTATAACACTAGATGTTTTTTTTATGGATGACATTTATGAGAATTCTTTTTTTAGTGAAGCAAGGAACTTTGAGTGTACACGTACACGTTCTAATGTCTGCTCTAGTGTTCTTTCAGTTCCACGTACTGGATTTTCTTTGAAAAATTTTCTAATTTCTTTCTCTTGTTTTGATACAACAACTTGACCAATACTTGCAACTACTCTATTCAATAAAGGATTTCCAATTCCAGCCTTATTGACAATCTTCTTCCAATTCTTTTTTAACCATAACCACATGAAATCCTTTCCATAGATGTTTGAAGTTATTCGCATTATTGGCATCTGTATATTCTGTGAACGAACGTCTGGACCTAATGTAAATTGTAAAGTCTTTAATAACAATTTTTTTTGTTTAAAACTGCACAAAGCAGCAAGAAATCGTAATTTTTCTTCCTGAGAACTTGCTTTTTTATAAAGTTGCATAAATTTTTTGTATACTGATTCATTTCCATTCCATGCAACCAACGAAAACACAGATTCTTGTAAATCTGCAGGTAGACTATTTGGGGTTTTTAGGAATTTGTTAAATCGTGATTCGGCTTCGGTTATTACTTGCTTATCCCCTAATTTTCCTAAACCTACTATTGCAAAGCTACGTAAAAGTGCATTTGTATGTGGTTCATTTCTCTTTTTATCCCATCCAAGTCTATCGATTATTGTTCCAAGAAAATTTATTGCATGTTGCCTTAATTCATCTGAAAATTTTTCTTTATGGGAAATTGTGTAGAGTGAATAAAGATTATGTGCCAAACTTAATGAGGAAATATAATTATCCTCATCATAATAGGCACTAGTAAAATCAAGGTAACTATGTACATTTTTTTTGCCTGATACTACCTGAGCAAAATAATCGTTTTGAAGACTCCAACGATCAACATAATCAATAATTTTTTCATCGATTAAGAGTGATAGATTCTCTAATGTGCTATCGTCATACTGAACACGATAAAACCCAGTTCTTCCAGGATTTATGATAAAATTTCTATCTTTATGTTTAAGTTTGGACTGCTCTGATTTCTTAATCATTAATTTTTTTGTTCTACTGTCTCCTTCTTCAATAATGAGTGGAATAGACCATGTGCCACTCTTAGATGACTTGGTTTCTTCAAGAAGAAATCTTGATTGTTTTAACAAGAGTGTGGAATTTTTCCTTGTAACTGAAACTAATGGAAATCCTATTTGATTAATCCATGTCTTCATCATCTTAGCAACTGGTTGTTTTGAAACATCACCAATTGCGTTCCAAAGATCACTTCCTTGCGCATTAGAGTATTGATGCTTCTTCAAGTATTTTTTCAGCCCATTTTGGAAATTTTCCTTTCCTACAAAGTGCTCAAGCATTCGTAATATGCATCCACCCTTATCATATGATATAGAATCAAAAATTGATCTAATCTCTGAAGGATGATTTACTTTAACATCAATTGGGTGAGATGATTTCAGAGAATCTAGGCTCATCGCTGTACTCATTGCATCATCTAAGAACTGATCCCAATAGTCCCACTCAGGATAAAACTTGTCAACTATCTTGGTAGCCATGAATGTAGCAAAGCTTTCATTTAGCCAGAGATCGTTCCACCATTTCATTGTAACCAAATTTCCAAACCATTGGTGTGCAATTTCGTGAGAGATTACTTCTGCTATGTATTGTTTGGTTCTAGTGGATGATGTTTTTGGATCATAAAGTAATATGGTTTCTCTGAATGTGATTGCACCCCAATTTTCCATTGCACCTGCTGCAAAATCCGGTATTGCAATCATATCAAGTTTTGGTAAAGGGTATTTTATTCCAAAATATTTTTCATACTCAGATAGGAATTTTTTTGTTAAATCCAATGATAATTTTGCCTTCTTCTTGTTTCCTTTTGTTGTTACAACTCTAATTTTGATATTCCTTAGATTATCATGTAGAAACTCAAATTCACCAACCCCTAAATACAAAAGATATGTTGACATTATTGGCGTTCTTTCAAACTCGACTAAAATTTTGGAATTAACATTATTTTTTGCTTTTTCAGGCATATTAGAAATGGCTGTCATGTGTTTTTCAACTAGTAATGAAACATCAAATGTTGCCTTTATCGCTGGTTCGTCCCAACATGGAAATGCTCGTCTTGCATCAGCTGCCTCAAACTGTGTTGTTGCCAAATGTTTAGTCCTTCCTGATGTATCCTTGTACTTGCTTCGGTAAAATCCAAGTAATCTATCATTTAAGATTCCTGTAAATTCTATACAGATTTTTATTCGACCTGAAATTTTTTTTGATACTTGAATGGTCAATGTTTCATTTTTTTTATCTAAAATTGATTTTGCTTTAATAGTTTTTCCCTTGTGGATAAGATGGCAATTCTTTATCTCAAGTTCAGACGAGTTTAGTGTAAATATGTTGGTAGTGGTAGTGGTTAATGTAATAATCTCAATACCATTAAATGTGAAATTGGTAAAAATTGGCTCAAACTGAATATCGTAGTTAATCTGACTGATCTGTGACATTTTTATTCTATATCGGGGAGTGTACCAAGGTTATCTGAATCAACCAAATTATCATCTGTTCTTATATGTGCTTCACCATCTTTGACATAACTTCTGACATATTCTCCAGGCTTCCAATCAGTTTCACTTGCCTTGAAAATTGTGATGTATTTCTTACCACGCTTTATATCAGATGCCACTTCATGTTTGTTAACAATAATAGGCGGTCCAAGTTCATTATCCATATCCTCGTGAATTTGAACCTGACTAATTTGTCCTAATACCGGTCCACGCTTTACTGCACTTATTACAAAATCAGCCCAATTTGACATGTGATTGAGTTTTTTTTAAAGTATAATATAATACTAGACATTCTTAAAATATTCCAAAACAAAATAGTTAGTATGAGTGATATTAGATTTATTATGATCGGTCTTGTTACAGTTACAATCGGTTTTATCATACTAGGTGTGTTTGGTGCTCAGTTTACTGAAATTACCGTACAAACTAAAGAGTTTACAGAATGCTACAAGTATTTAGAAGATCAACCTCCTATCAAAATTGACTGTGATAAACATCTTCAAGATAAAAATATACTATTTGCAATAGTAGTTGGAATTCTAACTGGTGGTGGACTGGCGCTATTAAAGGGTGTTAAAGGTAAATGGGATCAAGACGTCAAACCTGAAGAGATGATGGGTCCTGGTGGAAATGATAAAAATGATGATTCCTAAGACAAGTTTTATAGAAAACTATCAAGCGACTCAGTGCTAATTTCATGATCTTCTAATTTTTTGGATAGTTTTTCGCCCATAGATTTGGCTGACTGCATCTTTCGTCTACCAATCCAATAGTATACCTCATCAATTGTGTCTTTAGCAATTAATACAACTAATCGTCCAGCTGTTTTTCTTCCAGTTCTTCCTCGTCTTTGAACAAATCTAATTGAGCTTGGAACATTATCATAAAACACAACAAGATTTACTTCGGAAATATCTAAACCCTCTTCTCCTACACGTGTTGCAACTAATACTTTAGTTTGCCCATCACGAAACCTTTGAACCGTTTCAATCTGTTTTTTTTGCTTAAGTCCAGTTTCACCAGCCTTACCAATTAGAATTTCAGATTTTATGCCAATTTCATTCAATCTTTCATTTATTACATTTACAGAATCACGATAACTCGTGAAAATTAAAACCTTGTCTTTGACTGGTGCAACAATTTCTAGAAGTTTTGGAATTTTTGAATGCTCTATTCCTTTTGACTGTGCAATTTTAGATAACTGTATTGCACGCATAAAATTTAGATCCACTTCAAATAATTCTTTTACACCTACACCCTTTTTCTTTTGTGCTCTCTCGCAAAATTTTAGAAATGATGTAATTCCATGAGCTTCAAGTATATTTAGTGCATATGTTATTCTTATTGCTGTAAAAAGTGGTTTTGCAGATCTTCTGTTTTGTGTTAGAACGTATTGACGTACTCGCAATAATGCAGAGAGTGATTTGTTTTCTACTGATAGTTGTATTCCATTTTTTCGCAACTGAGAATACCTCTCGTCTAATGCAATCTTTAGACAAGTCTGAATTGCTTTCATATCAAGTGGGAGATCAACGTTTATCCATTCAGTCTTTGTCTCTTGGATGTATGGCTTTACGTCTGGACTTTCATCTGTTTTTTGTAATACACGCTTAATTCTAAGAGATTTTATAATTTCTTCTGCTTTTTGTTTATCGCTTGGTAGTGTAGCAGTCATTGCCAAAAATCTTACGTTATTAGAAAAACTTGTTGCTATTGAAGTATATGCATAATCACCTATTGCACGATGTGCCTCATCAAAAATTACCAAACTAAACTGTTCTTGTGATACCAGACCGCGTTGGAGATCATTTCTTGTAATTTCTGGTGTGGCGCATACTATACTATTAATCCATAATTTTTTTCTTTTAGATATTAAATCCTCACCGGTTATAATTCCAATATCATCAAGTAAAACACGTTCCTTTAGAAACTCAAAATGCTGATTGACTAAAACTCGTGTAGGTGCTAAAAATAAGATCCCACCTTTTTTTTGTGATAAGATATCTAAAATCACCTGTAATGCAACAGTGGTTTTACCAAGACCTGTAGGAAGCACTACTAATGAATTCTGAGTTTTTGCTTCAGATGCAAGCGATATCTGATAATCTCTTACTTCAATTGAATTTGGCTTTACTAAATCATGCTGAAAATACTCAAGGGTCATTGAAAAAAAATAACGATCCGTAGGTTTTATCGTTTCTAGTAGTAATTTGTTATCTAGTAGTCTAACTTGATTCATTAGTAATTGTCATGAATGTTATATTACAGGTAAACAAAGAAATTTCATGACTGAAACTTTTACACGACCTTCATGGGATGAATATTTTATGCTTCAAGCAGAACTGGCAAAACTTCGTTCTAATTGCATGACGAGAAAAGTTGGTGCCGTGATTGTCAGAGAAAATAGGCAACTTGCAACTGGATATAATGGAACACCACCTGGAATAAAAAATTGCTATGAGGGTGGTTGTCAACGCTGTACTGATAGAATGGAAGGAAAAATAAAGTCTGGTGAAGGTCTTGGACGCTGTCTGTGTAATCATGCCGAAGCAAATGCCATAATGCATTGTGCTATACTAGGAATAGAGGCTGGTGCAAAAGGCGCAATACTTTATTCGACATTTGTTCCATGTTTGGAATGTACAAAAATGGCTATTACTATTGGGATTAAAAAATTTGTGTGCCTAGATAAATATCCTGAAACTGATTATGGATTAGTTAAAGAAGCTGGCGTACGGATTGAAATATTAGATAAGAACAAAATTTGGAGTTGGGCAAAAAAGCTTACAACTAGCGATTAAACATGCAATCTCAAGAGCAAACAGTTCAATCTGATGATGTACTGGATATTCCTAGCTCACTTTTAATCTCTGCAGCATATAATAGTCAACAGAAAAAAGCAGTACTAAAATTTTATGAGCCTAAATCAGAAAAAATTTTTTTATGGATTGATAAAACTGGTCATAAACCATATTGCTATTCAAAACTTTCAGTTAATGAGCTTGACTTTCTTTCAGAAAGACAGGATGTAATAGAAATTAAACAAGTTACAAAGCGCGACACACTACAAGATAAATTTATTTCAGTGTCTAAAATAATTGTAGAAGATCCACTAGCCATAGGTGGTACACAAACCACAAAAAGCATACGAAATGAGATTGAAACGTGGGAATCAGATATCAAATATTATGAAAACTATCTTTATGATAACAAACTGATTGTTGGTAAATATTACAAAATTGTAAACAATGAGGTCATACCTACAGATTTTGAAATATCCGATGATACAAAACTTGAACTA
>Ga0206678_10000805_pt1 | contig 20158 bp, 9 predicted proteins | sample M180m12015metaG_FD_155453 | JGI IMG/M metagenome (GOLD analysis project Ga0206678, IMG submission 155453) | Ammonia-oxidizing marine archaeal communities from Monterey Bay, California, United States - M1 80m 12015 | ecosystem: Environmental > Aquatic > Marine > Intertidal zone | place: USA... | reverse complement strand
TATTACATTAGTAGCACTTAAATTAGTGGGAGCATCTTCTGAACATGAGGAGGTGTAAATACAACTCCCATCATCAACAGAAGCTTGAGAATTATAGTTATAAGCTAAAGGATCGGTACAACCTTGTATTCCTGAATAACAACTCCCATCATCAATGGTAGCTAAAGGATTAAAATTAACAGCAAATGGATCAGTACATCCATAAACAATAGAACCATCAGAGACTGTCACTGTGTCAACTATAAAACATGTCCAATTATTATAACCTACATAAACAACATAATCCCCTGCCAACAACCCACTTATATCTTCTGTATTTTGAGATGGAGAAGTGTTCCAAAAATAAACATAAGGATTTACTCCCCCATTTACAGTCAAATCAATTGCACCATCAGTAGCAGTTGCCGAACTCGCATGTGTTACTAAATAACTTAAGCTTAAAGGAAAAGGCTCATTTACTACATAAGTTGCCGTATAAGTCTGATTTTGAGCATCAATAATAGTTACCATATAATTACCTCCAGTTAAATTGGACAAATCCTCTGTTACAGCACCATTGCTCCAACTGAAACTAAAAGGAGGAACTCCTCCACTAACAGTTACATCAATTGCTCCATCATTATTACCTGCACAACTTACATCAGTAATAGTTTCATTAGCAATTATAGGCGTAATTACCCCATCCTGAACTGTAATATTTGCAGTAGCAAAACAATTATTGACATCAATTGCATAAAAGGTATAAGTACCAGCTGCAATATTCATTAAATTTTGAGTTGTCGCATAAGGGCTTACCCAATAATAAGTATAAGGGGGTACCCCTCCGTTAGTTGTAGTATATATTGCTCCATCTGAATTTCCAGGAGCTGATGTACTTACTGCATTATAAGAAATATTAATAGCAGAAGGCTCTAAAACAGTATAGTTAGCTGTTTGCACTTGTCCTTGTGCATCAGTTATACTAACGGAATAAACGCCAGCAGATAAATTAGCAACATCTTGTGTAGTTGCTCCAGTATTCCATAAATAAGTAAAAGGGGATAGCCCTCCGCTTACAAAAACATCAATACTACCATTTGACTCTCCAAAACAAATTACATCTGTAACATTAGCTGTAATTACAATAGGCACATTTACCGGGACACAACCATTAGATGAAAGCAAAGAAGATCTACTTCCATTTAAGGTAGCCCGCATTCTTGTTTTTTGCCCTGAAGAAAACATATACATACAAGCGTCATTTGTGTAGTCCATATAATTCATAAACATATCACCATTACTTCCGTTTCCAGTACAATTTGAAGTTGATGGAAAAGTTGGACAACCATAATTTGACCCCTGCTGAGTAGGTGTATCCGAGACATAATCATTTCCACAATTTGAATCTCCCCAAATGTGATATAGATTTAACCAATGTCCTACTTCATGAGTTGCCGTTCGTCCAAGATGATAAGGATAAGTTGCCGTACCAATATCACCAAAATAAGCATAATCACAAACTACACCATCTGTGCTTGAGCTACCTCCAGGAAAAGTTGCAAATCCTAATAAACCACTAGCCAAATTACACACCCAAATATTTAAATATTTTGAAGTATTCCATGCATCATGCCCACCACTACTTGTATACTTCATACTTGTATATCCTGAAAAGCTTGAGCTAGTAGTAGATGTTCTTGTAATTCCTGTTGTTACATTTCCATTAGGATCACGCACTGCCAAACAAAATTCAATTTCCACATCAGCAGCAACAGCTGAAAAAGCAGAAGGAACAGAAGATACATCAGCATTTAACTTTCTAAAATCTTCATTCAGTATATCAATTTGCGATAATACCTGAGCCGTAGATATATTTTGTGATGAAGTTTTATAAATAACATGCACAACTACAGGAATAGTAAGCACATTAAGCATTGAATTCTCAGGGTTATTTGCAATCCAATTTTGAATTGCAGACTCTTCCACTTGCATTCTCTGGTCAAGCTGAGGATCATTCTGGCGAATTTCATCCAAATTCTGCATGGTGCCACAACTTCTATTCTGAGATTGCACAGCAACACAACTTAGTACTGCAAACACTAGGGTAATTACTTTTTTCATTTTTCTACTTTTCGTTTTTTCAAAGATACAAAATTATCGCTTACACACTGCTTTATAATCACACCATTCACAAGCACTTACCATATCTGTCTGCACAAAATCATCATTCATTATTTGCATTAGCACAAGCTCCAATTGCTCCTCAAAATCTTCAAGTGCACTAGCATCTACTTTAATCTCTTGCTTTTCTTTATAACTAATCTTCTTACTAACTTTAATCAACCCTGATTTTAAATTCTTAAACGAGAAGTTACCTGCCACAACATCAAACCCAATATATTGAGGGTTCATTTTTAAATACAAATAAGCGTACATCAATAATTGAAATGCCTTTGCTTTTTTAGGATTAGATATAATTTCATCATATTCAGTAATAAGCACCTCATTATCTTCAACTTTTCCTGTTTTATAATCGATAATTCGCAAAATATCTCCTTCAAAATCAACTCTATCTGCCTTACCAATCAGTTTGAATTCAATCCCTTCAACAGTAAGCTTATATTCTAACTCCTCCTCCTTTCCTTTTATCGTAACTTGCTTATTTTGATTATCCGCTTCTTGCAATAATTTAAGTTCTAATTTCAGAAAATCTTTGGTAAGCTTTTGTGCTATTTGCAAACTCAAATAGTTTTTCCCTTCCTTCATTCCTTGTGCTGAAAGTTCCTTTTCAAACTCCTGTTTTACAGTAGCTATTATTGCTTTTGTATGCTCTTTAATATAGGATTGTGTCAGTAATCCATCAGGGTAATGCAACTCCAACGCATTGTGTATGGCAGTACCCATTGTACTTGCATCAGCAAATTCATCTACCGCATCATCTTTCCTTATTTTAGCTAAATAATGATAATAAAATTGCAAACTACAAGTATTGTATTTATTCAATGCTGAAGGAGAAACCCCACCTGTAGCCCACTTTTTAATCTCAGTTTCTAACCCACTATTTTTCACCACTATTGCTTCAGAATTTTTTACTTCCAAATCAGCACCTTTATACACCAATTGCTGAATAGGAGTCGTTTTATATTCTGATAATAATTGAGTAATAAACCTACTTTTTTCTCCACTTCCAAAATCATCTGTCTCAGAATTATAAACCAAAGTCACATTGTTGGCTCTTTGCAATAATCTGTAAAAATGGTAGGCGAAAACAGCATCACTCTCGGTATAAGTTGGTAGTTTGAAATAGCGTTTCATATCATAAGGAATGAAGGAATTAACCGACTTTCCTTTAGGTAACTTACCTTCATTAACACTCAGCATTATTACATTCTTAAAATCCAAGGTCCTGCTTTCCAAAATACCCATTAGTTGTACTCCTTTTAGAGGCTCTCCTTTAAATGGAATCATTTCTTTTGCAACCAATTGCTTCAATACGGTTTGCAAGGTTTTAAGTTCAAAATCAAAGTCAACCTCAACTACTAATTTTTTAAGCACTAATAAACTCTTGCTAAAAGTAGCCAATACTTCTGAAGCAATCGTTCCTTTTTTACCCACCAAAGGTTTACGCAATAGGAGCACTAAATCATCCAAACACTGCAAGGATTCACCTACTATTTTCCAAATATCAAATAGTTGTTTCACCTTATCATCTCCGAATAATAAAGAATGAATATTGATTTTACTGACAAATACAATATTGTCCTTTATGATAAATTTCTTTAACGCAATAACTGCTTTCGCATCTACTATTTTTGAAAAATAAGGATGCTCAATAACTGCTATTACATCCTTATAATAAAAAGCATTTCTTTTATAATTAATGGCATGGATTTGCATGGTAAATAGCACCTCAACAAAAGAAAATAAAGTTGAGTTTTTAAGTGGACTACCCATAGTTACATTCAGTTGTTTTACTGCTGAAGGCAAGTTATTCAGTACAGGAAAAAGCAAGGCTTCATCCGCCAGAACAATTGCCGTGTTACTATCTTCCAAGTCAGCTTTACTAAACCCTTTTATCACCTCTGAAACCACCTTAGCCTGTGCCGTATTTTTAGGACAAGCAATCGCCTGAAACTTTTCTTTTTCTACCCCATAATAATCCCCTACTCCTTTAAAGTCAATTTCTGACCACTTTGCTCTTTGCTCTCTTAAAAAACCTCCTGCTTCATGCATTGGATTGTCATAATAGAATTTATCAGCATCCCAAAATACACGAGCAATATCTTCTTTTTTTAAGAAATCAACTATCTCTTGTTCCGATTTTGTGAGCGCATTTAAACCTACAAACCAAACTTTTTTCCAACTTATATCTCTTTTAGCAATTTGCTCAGCAGCCACTCGATACGCTAAGCCTTGATATGCAAAATTTTCACTCAACAAAGATGCTCTAAATGAAGTATACCATTGATGCATTCCTTCAAAGAAACTGCTGTAATCCGTTTGCATTGGCGTTAAATCAGCATTTGCAAAACTCCAATCCTCCACACTCCAACCTTCCAGCTCTTTTACATTTTCAAGGTTAGTATAAATTGCTTTTGCATCAACAATATTCCTATCTATTTCATTAAAATCGTGCAACAGAACATTACTCCAATTTAAGAAATCATCAAAGGAATCTACTTTTTGAGGTGGATGTTGTAAGTATGCTTTATACAAGAGAAACTGCAAACTCATATTATCCAATACTTTCAAACCTGATAATTGTTCTGCAAACTCTTCAATAGCATAAAATTCTGGGAGGAAAATTGGTTTATCAATCCTTTGTGATAAATAATGTTTTAAGAAAACTACCGCCCTTTTTGAAGGCAACACTACTGCAACTCCCTCCATACTTTCTGGAAATTTCTCTAGCAATCTGTCTGCTATTTTAGCTAAGAATGGCATCATACTTTTTTAACCTTTTTATCATTATTTGTATAAATCAAAATCTTCTCAATATTCTTTTTCCCCATTTGAAAAAGGGCATCAGCATAATTTATGATTTGCTGAATATGAGTTGCTTTCTCCTCTCCTGTTTTATAATCAATTATAATTACTTTATCGGAAGAAGTATCAAACAACAAGCGATCAGGAATATAAGTATTCCCTAAAGGCATAAGTATTTCCTTTTCTGTTTTCACCTCCCATTTATCGGAAAAATATTCAATTATTTCAGAGTTAGAAAGCAATTCATCAACTGTAACTTTCAACTTTTCATAATCTACTTTTGTACATTTTCCTGTCGCATATAAAGTCTCTATAACCTCCTCCTTTTGGTGCAAATAATGAATTCCTTCTAATGCTAAATGCAATAGTTTTCCCCAATCCTTTTTAGCATTTTGCGTTTCTACATCCCAAATTTCTTCAGCAGAATGCTTTAAAGAAATCACTTCACGCCAATCCAATTTCTTAGCATTTTCTACTTTGAAATTAGCAATCAATTTAGGATTTTCACTATGACTAGCATCCTCATCACCAATTAACAAAGGGTACTGCTCGGCATACTTATATAACATGGAATTTAAGTTTCCATTGGTGTAGAAATTCTCATTTAGCTTGTCAGGGATTGCCTTTGCAAAAACATATAAACGCTCCTTTGGACGCGTCATTGCCACATATAATTTATTCAAATTATCCAAAAAAGTAAGATCCTTTTCTTTCCTATAATCACCCTTAAAATAAGAGTGATCTAAGTTTTTACTACTCGAAATTAATGCTGCTGGCAATTGCTTATTGAACTCTGTGGAAGTATCCACCCAAATATCCTTTGTTTTGCGGCCGCCATCCCAATTAAACGGAATCATTACCACATTAAAGGCCAAGCCTTTCGACTTATGAATCGTCATGACTTGCACGGCATCAGCCGATTCAGGAACTACAATTGCCTCTTTGTTTTTTCTCTCCTCCCACCAAAGCAAAAATTCGGAAAGACTGCTCCCTTTCTTTTCGGAATAAGCAAGCACTACATCCAAAAAGAATTGCAAGTAAACATCCTCCTTTAAGTTAAGTAACCTAATGAGTTGCTCCACCATTTCATAAAGCGGTTCTTCCAATAATTTTCTAGGAGTAATAAATATATTTGCTTTTTTCAATAATGCATCAAAACCATTAGCTGATGTGAGGCTTATATTTAATTCATGAAAGTTTTCAGCACCCAAAACAGTCGTATATAAATAATCCGCCACAGCTGATTTTGCAATATTATTTTCAGGATTTTGAAGCACCCTTAAATTTGCCAAAACCATATTTACTTTGTCCGATTTACTAAGTAAAAGCCCTTCATTCGAAATGACAGGAATCTGAGCAAGAGATAAACTTTCGGCTACCAAAGCCACTTTTTTTCCACTTGCACATAGGATAGTTACATCCTTGTAATTAAAATTATTTTCTACTTTTAATTTTTGAATTTCCTCAATCATTTTTGCAAGAATCTGCTCCTGATAAGATTCTTCCTCTTTATCCTCAAAAAACTGAACATGCACATATCCCCCATCCTTTGCATTATCGCACTCCTGACTATGCTTATCGTATATCCCTAGTAAATCAGGAGAAAGAAGCGTTTTGGTTGTTTCAAAAAACTGATTATTAAAGGCAATAATTTCCTTTCTACTTCTGAAATTACTCACTAAATTATCAACTTTATTATGATCGTTTAATTTTCGTTCCCAATCCTTTTTGAACACTAAATCATCTCCTTTGTAAATGCTTGGCAACTGAAAAAATTGTTCTACCTCACCCCCTCTCCACCTATAAATGGACTGCTTACCATCCCCTACCAAAAGGCTTTTTCCGTAATCCAAGGAATCCGTAATTAAAGGCAAAATATTTTGCCATTGCAAAAGGGAAGTATCCTGAAATTCATCAATTAAATAATGATTGTATCGTTCGCCCAAACGCTCATAAATAAAAGAGGAAGGCTGGTTCGTAACTACATGGTGTATCTTTTTATTAAACTCTGCAATTTGCTCAACATTCTGCTCCTTTTTATAGGCTTTTACTTCTGCCATTAATTCATTGAGTACGGCAATGGAATACATATTCTTCAGCACTGATTTTACCGAAATATATTCAGAAAGCAATTCCATTAAATCACTAAAAAACTGCTGCAAATCCGTTTTACAAAATGCTACTAACTCCTTTATTTCATCCGATTTACTCTTTGCAACCCAGTCATCATTGGCTATATTTTTTTGCAATGTAGCAGTTGGAATCCATTTACTATCATTTGTACTCCCTACATTTTTAGTGAAAAAATTATAGAATGTTCCACTTTTGAAATGGTCCTTAGTAAGCCCTTTTGCATCAAAGTAGACACAAACCTTATCCGCCAAATCTTCTATTTTCTGTGCACAAGTATCTTTTTGGATTTGCAAATCCTTTTTCACCTGCATACATTCCCCAACGGTTAACTGCTTTTCGCTTATAAACTGACTCACTTCTTCCTTGAACAATTGCTGAGCAAAATCCTCTAAATCCCGTTCAATATTTGTGCTTTTTCCATCCTCAGCTTTTTGCATAGCAAAACCAATTAATGCTTTAGATAAATCTCCTCCACCATCCGATATTTTACCCAAAAGCAAAGCCACCACAGGCTGAATAATTTTATAATTATCCATCTCTAAATCAAAATTATGCGCTAAGCCTAAATCATTCGCAAAAGTCCTTACAATTTTATAGGTAAATTTATCAATGGTTGAAATCCCTAAATCGGCATAATGATGCAAAATATGATTGTGTATCACTTTTGAACGCTTAAAAATAACTTCCTTTTCAAGTTTTGTTTCCTTTAATAGCCAATCCAAAATCCCATCTTTATCTTGCTCTAATGAGAGTACTGCAAAGTATTCCAGCACCCTTTCTTTCATTTCGGCTGCCGCTTTATTGGTAAAGGTAATTGCCAATATTTTTCGGTAGTAATCGGCATAACCATATCGCCCTCCTTTTAATGCTAAAGCAATATAACTTAAGGAAAGCGTATAGGTTTTTCCACTACCTGCTGAGGAACGAAATATCTGAAAATTTTTATCCAATTTTTACTGATTTTAAGGAAGTCTAAATGTATAACAACTATTCCTTTTATATGATTGAAAAATCAGTCTTTTTATCAACATACTATAAAGTAATTGATGTAAAATTCTTTTAAACTTGTTCTGTTATCTAAAAAAACACTTAGTTTTGCTAAAAATTATTTACTAAATGAAGATAATTATTGCAGGTGCAGGTGAGGTAGGTTCTTACATTGCACACATGCTAGCAACAGAGGCACAGGACACCTATTTAATTGATAATAATAAAAAAAGGTTAGATAAAGCCCAACAACACAATGACATTATTGGGCTAGAAGGGGATGCTAAAGATATTTCTGTTTTAATTGAAGCAGGAGTAAAATCATGCGACTTATTAATTGCAGCTACTTCATCAGAAGAAACCAACCTACTTATCTGTATTCTTGGAAAAAAACTAGGCGCTAAGAGAACAATAAGCCGTATAAGTAATTTTGAAGAAATTGGTGGAAATATGCGTACACTCTACAAAGAAATTGGAGTGGATCATGTAATCTCTCCAGTAGAAATTGCTGCTAAAGAAATTCATCAACTTATTGAACATGAAGCTTTTTTAGATAATTATGATTTTGAAGGCGGAAAACTCTCAGTATTTAGCATACAATTAGCAGAATGCTCTCCTCTAGTTGGAAATTGTGTTTTAGACTCAAAACAGTTTCATAACAATCTTTCTTTTAAACCTGTATCCATACTTAGGCATGGAGAAACTGTAATGGTACAAGCCCGTACTGAATTCTTAGTTGATGATATTGTCTATTTTATATCAACTCCTAAAGGGTATGAGGAAATTCCTTTAATCTGTGGACAGAAAGATTTTGACATCAAAGATGTGATGATTTTAGGAGCTAGTAAAATTGGTGTACTCACTGCCGAACGATTAGAAGGAAAATACAATGTTACCCTTATTGAACAAAATGAGGAAAAAGCCAATAAGATAGCTTTAAAACTAAAAAAGACATTAGTTATTCATGGAGACGGAACAGATGTTTCCTTGTTAGAAGAGCAAAGCATAGAGGACATGGATGCTTTTATTGCTGTAACAGGAGATTCTGAAACCAATATTATTTCATCTTTAGTTGCAAAATCGCATGGTGTAAGAAAAACAATATCAGGAGTTGAAAATATTGATTATATCAAACTTTCCCACAATATTGGGATTGATACTTTAATCAATAAGAAAGTAATTGCTGCAAATGATATTTTAAAATACATCCGAAAAGGAGAAGTAAATGCAATTGCAACCCTTAACTTGGATGCAGAAGTAATTGAATTTACTGTAAAGGCAAACAGCAAAATAACACACAAAATATTAAAAGAATTAAACCTTCCACCAATGGTAAACATTGCAGGAGTGGTAAGAGATGGTAAAGGATTTGTTCCTTTTGGAGAGTTCCAATTGGCAGAAGGCGATAAAGCAATCATCTTTACAAATGATGATGCTATTCATAAAATTGAAAAATTCTTTCAGTAAAAAAAAATGGCAAAAAAACTCATTAACAAATCAGTGGTTTTAAATGTTGTAGGAACACTTATCATCATTACTGGATTTTTAATGGCACTTGCCATTCCTTTTAGTTTTTATTATGATGATGGAATGCAAGAAGTTTTTATTCAATCAACAATTATCACCCTAGTAATTGGGCTACTTACCAAGTACCTAACCCGAAAGAAAAAAAGTGATGAAGTAAAGAAAAGAGAAGGTTATTTAATTGTAGCTATTGGTTGGTTAGCCATGATTATTTGCAGTGCTATTCCTTATTTACTGAGTGGTGCGTTTGATGGAGTTACCAATGCTTTTTTTGAAACTATTTCTGGACTAACTACCACAGGCTCTTCTATCCTAAATAATATAGAACAGATGCCAGAGAGTATCCTGTTTTGGAGAAGTATGACGCAATGGATTGGCGGAATGGGAATTATCGTATTAACCATTGCAATATTACCCCTACTTGGTGTTGGAGGAATGGAACTTTTCGCATCAGAAGCACCAGGGCCAACTAAGGACAAAATACACCCAAGAATAAAAGAAACTGCCAAACGATTATGGTTAATTTATGTGTGCCTAACCCTTTTTCAAACGCTATTATTATGGCTGGCAGACATGACCTTTTTTGACGCTTTTAATCATGCCTTAACCACTATGAGTACTGGTGGCTTTTCCACAAAACAAGCAAGTATCGGACACTTTACATCACCACTCATACAATACATCATTATTGCATTTATGTTTTTGGCAGGAACCAACTTCACTCTATTGTATTACGGAAGTAAATTAAAGCTCAGAAAATTCTGGAAAAATGATGAGTTCAATTGGTATGTAATGGCTGTTGTTTTATTAACAATTGTAATTACACCTATTGTGCTGATGGCTACAAATTCCGATATTGAACAAGGAATACGAACAGCACTTTTTCAAGTAGTAAGTATCATAACAACTACAGGATATGCTAGTGCAAACTACACGGAATGGGGAGCATTTGCAAGTTTCATTTTCTTCTTACTTTTATTCAGTGGAGCTAGTGCAGGAAGTACAAGTGGAGGGATGAAAATTGTGAGGATTACTCTACTTATGAAAAATGGATTTTTAGAATTTAAAAGGCGTTTACACCCTAATGCAATCATTCCTGTACAATTAAATGGAGATGGAGTATCACCAAAGATTATCTATAACCTATTGGCCTTTGTTTTCTTTTACATCTTTGTATTTGTAAGTGGAAGTATTACCTTAACCTTTATTGGTCTTGACTTTCAGGATGCTATTTCAGCATCTATTACAGCCGTGAGTAATGTAGGTCCTGGGATAGGGAGCATTAACCCTTCTGCTAGCTTTGCTCACCTGCCTGATGCTGCTAAATGGGTACTTTCTTTCTTGATGATTTTAGGAAGACTAGAACTCTTTACTATCGCAATTTTGTTTACCCCTTATTTCTGGAAGAGGAATTAATTATTCCACAATTACCTTGCGTTCTACAGTTCCGTCCTTATAAATATTTAGGAAAGGTTTATTGCTTTCAGGAATGATAGTTTTACCTAGTAAATCTACTGATTTTAGCAGTTTTTTATTTTGTGATTGGGTTTCACTTACTCCAACCGAAAACATTATTGGACTATACCTAAAGTGGACTTCCTTTTCGGTAGAAGATGAATAAACAATAGAAAAATTAAAAGAATTGTAAGGTCCTCCACTGGCAATATCTGGTTTTAATTTATGTCCAAAAACAGCAGTATCAGAAATTACACCATTGTATAAACTCCCTCCTATAGAGCTCATTACATTATAAAAACACTCCTTATTACCATTCCTATTTTCTTCCCATACACTTACAAAATGAGTTAAGTCTGTAGCTATTTTAGGTTGATCTTGTAAAGAACTTCCTGAGGACTCAACTTGAGTAAAATAGTTTTTTTGTAAATCAGTCATATTCACATTGGACTTATATAATTCATTTACTCCCGAACCACCATTACGCCTAACCACCATAATACTATCACCTAATACTGCTCCCTCAGGGGAAGAAGTAGGGCAAGAATTTAACACCCAATTTACATCATCCAAATCTTGTACTGCAGTAAAAGTTAGGCCATCATCATCTGATTTTGCTATATAGGAATTCCTTACATTTACATCATTATTTCTGAATAACAAAAAAACATTATTTCCACTTGCCACCAAAGTTGATTGGCAACAATCACAAGGTTCTCCTGGAGCTAAATCACTCACATCAACAGCTGGAGAAAAGCTCATTCCAAAATTAAAAGAAGTTTTCACCATTTGCTTCCAATGTGTCCAACCTGGCAAACATTCCATATAGGAAATTACAGGATTCCCATCTTCCCTAACTGTTAAATTAGGCATTGCAAATTTATGCGTGTTTGAATTATCAGAAACCCTAATTGTATCAGAAAAAGTAAGCCCTCCATCAAATGAACGCTTCAAATAAATCACATGATTATTATGTAATGATGATTCAAATATTAGGTAAGCAGTATCTCCTTTTGCAGCAATCTCAGGACCTATAAACCCAGCAGGTTTTAAGACTGAATTAACCAAAGTAACTGTACTATCAAAAGCAGTTCCATTCCATTTTCTTGCTTTAATTTCTTTAGGATTTACTGTTTTACTCCAAATAACAAAAGGACTATTATTGGCAGTGATCACTACCCTAGGTCTATGATATCCTTCAGCATTACCATTGCTAAGAATATGAGAAGTACTTGGAGCTAAATATTGAGCAAATGAAAAAATAGGTAGAAATAAGAAAAGTAGGAAAGGTTTCATAGCATTAAATTTTGCCATAAAACTACATAATTTATCTGATAATAAATAAGTGGCCTCTATCCTGATGTTTCCAACCTTCAAAATCTTGGAAATACACTTCATAAACATAAGTACCCATTGGCAAATCATTGCCTGTTTTATAATGTTTACCATCCCAACCATTAGAGTTTAAAAAACATTCTAACTCTGAAATATTTTCAGTAGCATATACCAAATTGGAAAAGCGATCATAAATATTAAAATAGAATGTATTCTCCCTAACGCCATGATGTGTTAAACAAAACACATCATTCACCCCATCCAAGTCAGGCGTAAAACTATTGGGTATATACATCCAATACTCATCAGCAATCCATAACTGTTTAAAGGTAGTGTCACTACAACCAAAATCATCAATAACAATCAAACTCAATTGATACACTCCCATTGAATCCTGAAAAGTATGATAAGGGTTAGCCGTAAAATCATTAGCTGAATTATCACCAAAATCCCAAGCCCAAGCCACAACATTTCCTAAAGTAGCATCATTCAGTTGTACAGAAGGATATAAAATAGATAAAGTATCAGTAGCGGTGATAAAAAGTGCTGTTGGCGATTGCTGAATAGTCACCATAGCTGACCCTGAAATCCAACCAGTAGTAACTGCATCAGCAAAAGAAGTTAAGGTATAATTACCTTCCTCTTTTGTGCGAATAATATACGGATTTAATGTCGTAGTAATTGAAGGTTGGTTTTCCCCATCAATAGCGTATACAAATGTAAAAGGAGGAGTAGCTCCACCAAAAGAAATCTTAACCTCAGCTTCCTTATTAGCATTATCACAAATAGTATCATTTCCTGAAATAAAAGCCTCTAGGTCAGGTTTAGGATAAGTAACCAATACACAAGAATCACTTGCAATCGCAACAAATGTAGCTGTCATACTATTTGCGTTAGGCAATACCGTATTGTTATAGGCTATCCATTGGCTAAACAACCAATTAGGCTGAAGGGTAGCCACTACACTAATCGTTTCTCCTTTCCAGTAATTCTGAGAATAAGGCATTGCTTGCAACACTCCGTTAATAGTAAAAGTTGCAGTGCCCGGGTTATTGATATTATAATTAATTCGTACTCCCAATTTTTGATATACAACAGAATCGGTGAAAGCAGTATCACAACCATTTACATAATAGGATTGAGTAGTAAACACACCCGTATCAGCAGGGTTAAAAACCATACTATCAGGAGCATAAACTGTATTAAAAGTATTATTAATTGTAAAACTACCAGGAGTCATACTCATTTTCCAAACAAAAATATCTTTTCTTCTTCCTGTAGCATCCAAAATTGTTCCATCAAAATTTGCTAAATCTTCAAAGAAACCTATAGCATATACATTTCCAAATCCATCAGGACAAATATCTCCTGTTCTATCATCATCATCTGTATCAGTTCCTGCCATTTTAGCCCACACCCAATCTCCATTATTTGAAGCACCATCAATTTGCGCTACCCAAGCAGAAGCAGAGGTATCTCCAGGAATTTGTGGCGAGACAGTAAGTCCATTTGTAAAAGCCATTTCCCCTTTAGCAGTACCACCAATAAACACCTGTTTATTAGCATCTACCGACATTTGGTAAGGTTTGTCCGTACCTGAACTTCTAGCTCGTTTTGCCCATTTCCAATCTCCTTGATTATTCATTTTTGCAACAAAAACATCTCGCTTTTTTTTATGACTTAAAGTATCGGTTCCGTTAGAAGCATTTGCACCCGGAAAAACCATAGAATTACGGTACTCACCAGTAACATAAACATCATCACAAACATCAATCGCAATACTATTTATTCTGTCGGTTTTATTACTCCCAACATTTTTAGCCCAAAGCCAGTTTCCATCTTTATCCATTTTAAAGATAAAACCATCCCACTCTCCGTTAGATGTAATAGAGTACGGACCGTAATTTCCAGTATTTTCAAAACCACCAACACAATATATATTAGAGAATTTATCAATGGCTATTCTGTTATCTCTTGATCCTCTCTGGTCTTTTATTCCATCAAACTTATCTACCCATAACCAGTTTCCATTTTGATCTAACTTACCAATATAGCCCATTGGTTGACAGTCAACACCCCAATCAGAATTTGTAACTGTTAGTACAGGGGATCCATTGAAATTATCAAAATCGGCACTACATCCAGAGAAAAAACCTGTTACATAAATAAATCCATCATCATCCACTTTTACATCATAAGAATGGTCGTCCATATCATAAATTGGGTAACTACATGGATTTCCACAATCATCATCAGAGCCAAAACTTTTTATCCATTGAGGATTCCCATCTTTATCTATTTTAGCCAATAAAGAATTATCATGGGAATTTCGTTGAGCCCATGGAACACTTAATGCACCAGGAGCTCCATTGACACCTAAGTTATAAGTACTCCAAAAAGTCCCTGTAATAAACACATCACCACCAGGAGTAACATGCATACCTAAGGCTCTATCATCACAACAACTATTTGCTTGATTACCTCCAGGAATAGCCCATAAAACTGTACCATTAGAGTCTAGTTTTGCAATAAAGTTTTCTTTATTATTACCTGATATATTAGAATTAGATAGTGTAATACTCCCAAAAGTAGCCTCATTATTGTAGTAACCACTAATATAAATAAATCCTAGCGAATCTGCCCCTATACTAATTCCTTTATCGGAAGCTGTACCTCCAAATGATTGTACCCAATCGGTAGTTTGTGAGAACACATTTACACTAAAAATCACACACACTAAAACTATTATTTTCTTCATTTTTTTAATAAATTAATTGAACTGTACCTCCCTTAATAAACATTTCACCATCTTCACCCAACACATCAATTTGATAGTAATACGTCCCTTCAAGCACTCTTCTATTTTCATACATTCCATCCCAATACTTATCAATAGTATTACTTTCAAAAAGCAAATCTCCCCACCTATTATATATCTGTATGTTAAATTCCTTAATATGTAATCCTTTTATCACAAAGAGTTCATTATGTTCATCATCATTAGGAGTAAATACTGAAGGCACAAACAACTGAGTAAGAGGAACAGCATTTACAATAGCAACTTCTGACATATCTCTACAACCATTTTCATCCTCTACCCAAATATAATATTTACCTGAATCAGTAACTGTTAATACTTGATTGTTACTCAGTAAAGAATCGCTACTAGTATACCATTCATAAAAAACATACTCACCTGCATCCAATTCCACTTCAGCCCCAATATAAATAGTAACCTCAGCAGGGGAAATTATTGCAATAGGCAAGGCGTTAACAACAACCTCAACATGACCACTCGTGTCAGAAATACAATCATTAACATCCTCTACCAATAGTATAGAATATTCCCCTTGAATATTAGTAGAAAGCACAAATTGTGAGGCTGTAATATTATTTATGGTATAATCATTTACTCCATTAGTGTAGCTTAATTCCCAAGGCAATAACCCAGTAAAATCAAAATAAATATCGGTTGTTGTACCATCATCACAAATTATTCCACCTCCAGTTATGATAGTTGTTGGAGGTAAGTCCTCAGTAATAGTAATAGTATCAGCATCTGCACATCCATATAAATCAGTGACAGTTAAAACATAAAACCCTTCAGGTGCAACTAAAGCTGAATCAATACTTCCATTGTTCCAACTGTAGGTATAAGGCTGAGTACCTCCTGCTACATTAGGATTAAGCAATGTAGTTGTATTGCACGGAATATTATAATCTGCACCAAAACTGAAAGCAGGGGATGAATCTTCATTAATCACAATAGTATCGGATGTAATACATCCAAAATTATCCACTATATCTAAAATATAAGTACCTCCTCCAACAGTTATTAAAGTATCCGAACTTCCTGTACTCCAGCTGTAGGAATAAGGAGCAATACCACCCGTTGGGATAGGATCAATAATTGTTGTAGCATTACAAGGTATATTATAATCCGCTCCTAAATCTACTACAGGAATATTAATCATAATAGTAATAGAATCTTCTGTTAACGAGCTATAACAATCCCCTAAAACAGCTGAATAAAATAAGGTAGTAGCAGAGACAGAAACAGCTAATGTAGGCCCAATACCTATGGTATCTCCAAGTGCATTTAACCAATAGTTAATACCAACATCAATAGGCACATAAGTAATTTGGTTAATGGTATATGATGAGGTTCCATTAGGTAAGAACTCCCACCCCTCATTAGTAGCTGCCCACTGTAAAGGAAAATTTCTTGGTTGCAACAAAATAGGATCATCTACAATATCAGTATTCGCACTATTTACATCAACTAGCCCTTGAATTGAAGCTCCACTATTCCAAGTTGCACATAATGGTTTATCCTGAATAAACATCTCTATTTTACTACTTCCTTCATGTAAAATAATTTGCTGTGTTGCAAGGTCGGAAGTACACGAAAACATAGGAACTTGGCACCATGTAATGATAAAAAATCGATTTGGAGCAATGCCTGACATCCCATAATAGACTTGCCCTCCAGCCCCTGTATTTATATCATGCCAAGGCGACATTATAGCATTTTCAGGCATACTCCCTGGATTAGGTACAGCTGAATTAATACTCCATGGAGAATAAGAATTGGCAATTGTAGTATCAAAGGTAACATAGCCATTTCCTGAGATAACTAAATAATTATATGTATTCCCATAAAATACAAACGGAAAACCAATTGCAACTACAGTATCATGCTGATCATCAGATTGCATATCACTCAAAGCCGAGCCTAAAGCGTATAAAGTATCTTGGTAAGTACTACAGACGACAGTATCATTCGATATTATTTGAGCATTAAGCACACAAGTACCCAATGTAAATAATAATACAAGCAGTCTTTTCGTCATCCTACAAAAATAAAGAAAATACCTCAATATATTATGCTAGAAAGGAAAGTATCTTATGTATTCAAATTCGCATCAGCCTGTAAATGATACATATCAGCATAGGCACATCCACTTTCAATCAATTGCTTGTGAGTACCCTCTTCCAAAACAGCACCCCCTTTTAAGTGCAAGATTTTATCGGCATTTACTATAGTAGAAAACCTATGTGCAATAACAATAGTTGTTCGGTTTTTGGATAGTTTTTCCAAAGCATTTTGCAATAACTCCTCAGTTGCCGTATCAATAGAAGAAGTAGCTTCATCCAAAATTAAGATTTTAGGATTACGCACATAGACCCTTAAGAAAGCAATGAGCTGCCTTTGCCCTGCTGAAAGCGTAACCCCTCTTTCGCCCACCACATAATCATAAGACATAGGTAATGATTCTATAAAATCATGAACCCCTATTTCCTTAGCAGCTGCAACAACTTGCCCCCTTGTAATACCTCCATCAAACAAAGTGATGTTATTCAAAATAGAATCCGAGAATAAGAATACTTCCTGCTGTACTAAAGCAATATTTTTACGGAGGCTATCAAGTTTTATATCCTCAATGTTTATACCATCAATAGTGATGGCCCCATTCTGAATTTCATAGAAACGATTCAGCACAGAAATGATAGATGTCTTTCCTGCTCCTGTCCTACCCACCAAAGCCAATAGTTTTCCTGCTTCAATTTCAAACGATAAACCCTTAAGCACCCACTCATCTTGTTTGTAGGAGAAATCAACATTATTAAACATAATAGATCCCTTCCTATTATCAAGTGTTTCAGTACCATTATCAGCAATTTTTTCATCCGTATCCAACACTTTAAATACACGCTCGGAACCTACAATACCCATTTGTAAAATATTGAACCTATCCGCTAGTTGCCTAATAGGACGGAACATCATGTGGATAAATAAAATAAAGGCAATTAACTCCCCAATCGTTATATTTTTTCCTTCCAAAATTCCTTGCCCACCATACCAAACAATTAAACCAATGGACATGGCTGAAAGCACCTCAACAATTGGAAAAAACACTGCATAGTAAAAGATAGAACGCAAGTGCGCATCACGGTGGGATTGATTAATGGCTTTGAACTTTTTGTATTCCGCCTGTTCCCTATTAAAAATCTGAACGATATTCATCCCCACAATATGTTCCTGAACAAAAGTATTAAGTTGAGAGACTTGCTCACGAACATCCTGAAAAGAAGCCTTTATATTGCGCTTGAACCAAGCTGTAGCCACCAATAAAATAGGAATGGTAAGCATGGCAATAATTGCCAAACGCCAATCCGTATAAAACATCATAGTAATAACCACCACCAACTTAAGGAGTTCAGCAATAATAACCAATAAACCTTGAGAGAAAATATCGGCAATGGTTTCAATATCCGAAACGGAACGCGTAACCAAAGTACCAATAGGTGTATTATCGAAATACTTCATCTTAAGCGATAAAATATGCTTGAAAATTTTGGCACGCAAATCCTGAATAACATGCTGCCCTATCCAAGTGGAAAGGTAAATATAAAAGAACTGAATAAACCCCTCAATAAACAACAAAGCCAACAACAAAGTAGTGATATCGAGTAGCTTTTCTTTATTCGGAATAATGATATAATTGTCAATAGCATAATTGATAAGCAAAGGACGCAAAGGCCCTAAGAAAGAAAGCAGAATAGCCGCAATAGCCGCAATAGTAAATTGCAAACGATAAGGCTTTGCAAAAGTAAGCACACGCTTTAGCAATACAAAATCAATTACATTACCCGTGTTGGTTTTTTGGCTTTTGGTTTTGGTTGCTGACATCTATACCTCTATACCTTTTGGGTATACTATTTTACTTAAGAAAAGTGCGTGTGCCGGAACGGATGTACCTGCTTTACACCTGTCCTTTTTGGCGATAATATCTTTTACATCATCAGGTTTAATTTTACCAATACCTACTTCCAACATAGTACCTACAATAGCACGCACCATATTCCTAAGGAACCTATCCGCTTTAATGGTGAAAATAAGCTCCCCATCCACCAAAACCCAACCTGCCGACATCACATTGCAATTGTTAGTAAAGGTTTGAGTATTTGCTTTGGAAAAAGAAGTAAAGTCCTGAGTCCCTAAAATATGCTCACAAGCCAAGTTCATAGCCTTAACATCCAAAGGCCTATGTACAAAATAAGCAGTTGTTTTAAAGGGACTTTTTTCCTGCACAATATTATAATTGTACTCCCTACTTAGTGCATCAAAACGAGTTGAAGCCTCATCATCCACCTGAAAAATAGTACGGATTGCAATATCGTTTGGCAAAAAGCTATTGAGCTTAATAATAATTTGGTGTACATCAAAATGATGATTATAATCAAAATGAGCAAACATTTGTTTGGCATGCACCCCAGCATCCGTACGCCCAGCACCCATCACCTCAATTTTGGCATTAAGGATAGTGCTTAAAGCCTTGTTAATTTCGGCCTGCACGGTATTGGCATTGGGTTGCACCTGCCACCCATGGTAATTCGTGCCTTTGTAAGAAAGTTGAATGAAAAATCGCATTGTTTAATTTGATGCAAAAATAGAAAACGGATTTAATTACATACTAAATAAAAAAAATATTCGTTCGCTATTGCAATTAAATTTACAAAACTTAAATTTGCCATCCTAAATAAATAATGATGACTGAAACATTACAAACCGATATAAAGGAATTAAACGAAAAGATAAACAAGGAAAGCGCTATAATTGACATGCTTATGCTTGAACTCAACAAAGTAATTGTTGGGCAAAAGCACATGAGTGAAAGACTTTTAGTTGCGCTTTTATCAAACGGACATATATTATTGGAGGGAGTGCCTGGGCTTGCAAAAACACTAGCAATCT